>Ga0256914_1000564_pt1 | contig 36589 bp, 28 predicted proteins | sample HulkmetaG_FD_191571 | JGI IMG/M metagenome (GOLD analysis project Ga0256914, IMG submission 191571) | Hydrothermal chimney microbial communities from Main Endeavour vent field at the Juan de Fuca Ridge, Pacific Ocean - Hulk | ecosystem: Environmental > Aquatic > Marine > Hydrothermal vents ... | reverse complement strand
GCGGTGAGCCGTACACGGTACAGATATTCGATATGAAAGGTCGTAAAGTGTACGGCAAAACTTTTGTTGTTCCTTCGGTTCAAATAAATTTAAAGAAAAGAATGCGGGGAGTGTACATTTTGAAAGTGGAAAGCGGCACAAAAGTTTACGTCTCGAAGATTGTTTTCAGATAAACGGGAAATTGTTGCGGGAAGGGGGAATTTCAGGTTGTCAAAACCTGTAAATAACTCCTCCCGTTACCTGTATGCCGCCTACGGGATAATCGGTAAAAAGCATATATTTTTTGTTTAATAAGTTTGTTATGTCGAGAAATACGGAGAGGTTTTCCGTTATTGCATATTTTATTCCCGTATTAATATCCAAGTAGGGATCGAGAGTTACGGAAATTGTTCCGGGATTTTTTACGGCACCTTGACGCTCGCCCACATACCAAAATTCCAAATAGGTTTTTATCTTTTTGTTTATAAAGATTTCGGCACCCGAATTTACTCTGATTTTGGGTTCAAAATAGGCAATATCACCGTTGTCAAGGTTGAATGAGTTGAAAAATCCGTTAATCCAAACCTTAATTGTTTCGTCCAGGTGGTAGTTTAATCCGGCCTCGAATTTGTTGGAATTTCCCGAAGAGTAATCAACAATAAAATCGTTTTTATACACGGGAACAGGTATATACAAAGAGTTATAATCGAAAAAAGCCCTGTTGTCGAATTTTGTAAAAGAATACTTTAAAACGAATCCGAATCTGCCGGCAACACTACCCTTGATGCCGGCAAAGAGATTTATCTTATTGTTTGTCCACAGAAATCTGCCGGGGATGCTTGTCAAAAACGGATTTTTTTCTGTCAGGGTTTTATAACTGTTTTTTTCCAGTCCTCCGTCAATTCCTGCAAAGATGGATACTGTTTCGGGTACCAAATTCAGCGATGCATGTAAATAGGGATAAAAATGAAATGTCAGCGAGTCGGGGTTTTGTACTGCAAAATCCAGACCTGTTTTAAAACTGACGAAACCGTATTTAAAATTGAAATAGGGCATAAAACGTGCATAAATGTCGTTTGTGCCGTTGTTTAGCGAGTCGGAATTCCTGAAGAACGAAAAATTTCCTTCGGTTCCCAATTGTTGATAATCCAATAAATCGGTAACCGAGAAAGCTTTGTGAGCATCAAAACAGATGTTTGCATTTACCTCCGAAGTGCCGTATTTGTCGAAATAGTAATACGAACCCACCTTTATACTGTGGTCGAGTTTGTCGTGGTTTTTGTAACGGCTTTTCAGCGTTATGTTCAATTGTGCCGAGTTATAAGCCTGTTTTAAATCCGGATGGTCTTCGTTGACGGTACCTTGATAATCCTGCGGTTTAAATCCGTAATACCTGTTGGTATTAATGCCGTATGAACCGTTGATGTTTAAGCTGTGGTACCTGAAATATTTTTCCACGCCGAGACTTGCTGCCGTTGAGGTAAAAGGCGAAGGCAGATAGCCGTTAATGTTTTTGAAAGACGAGAAGTGAAACAGGTGGAAATCAAGTTTGTAGTTGTTCCTTTCGCCCGAAGAGTGGAAATATTCGAGATAAGGGCTTATACGGCTGCCCAAGCCCGCAACAAAATAGTTTTCGTACAGTTTTGTTCTTTTTGCTATTCTTACGGTTACAGGTTTTACCGGTTTCAAAGTAATATTGGTAGGTAATGCCGATACGGCGGGTTTAATGTCGAAAGTCGATTGCTTTATGTGGGGTACAAAATCTTGTGGTTTGAAATTGAGCCTGTATGCTTCGCCAACAACGGGGTTGAATGTTCCGTAAATATTTATGTTTTCGTTGTGACTGCGCGAAAGGTTGTTTTTGGTTTGAGCCGTTAACGGCATAATTCGTAAACCCGCCAAAATAATTATGGTTGAAAAAATAAAAAGCCTGTTATTAATCCGTTTCATCTATACTGTTTTTTTTACGGTTTGCATTACTGATTGTTATTATTGTCGATATCTTCTTCTTTGGGTATTAGGGCAAGTTTTGTGCGGGCAACCTCTTTCAGGTCGTCACCCGAATAGTTTTGAATAATGCTTTTTAAGGTTTCTCTTGCTTGGAAATAGTTTTTTCGTGCCACGTAGATGTCGGAGAGAAGTATAAAACCTTTTGCCACCCAGTACTCAAAATCGGGGTATTGTTCACTAAGTTGGTAAACCGAATTTTCAGCCTCTTTGTCTTTACCTTCGTCGAAACTCATTTCGGCAAGATAGTATTTGGCTTCGGCGCCCAACTCTCCCGATGTCAAGTTATCGGTAATGTGAAACTGGCGCATGGCTTCGGTTTTGTTTCCCTGTTTCAATGCTGTTTTTGCCAAAATATAATGTGCATAAACAATTTGGTCGTCGCTAACCATTGGTGTTTTCAGGAGCATTTCCGCATAGCGGGCGGCCTCTTTATAGTTTTCCAGTAGAAACGCCGTACGCATAACACCGTCTTCGGCTTCGAGTATTGTTGATTTGTTTTCGGCACGTTCCAGCAATTTTTTATATAACATATTCGATTTCGAATAGTTTTTCAAATCGTATTCAATACGTGCCGCCGCGAGTAGCGCTTTGGTTGTGTAATCGTTGCCGGGATAGTCAAGCACTTTGTTGTAATGGGTCAATGCTTTTTGGTTGTCGCCGTTTTTTTTGTAGCATTCGGCAAGGTAATAGTGTGCTTTTAGAACAAAACCACCATCGGGGAAATTTTGCAGATAGCGAGTAAGCGAAGTTACGGCTTTGCTGCAGTTGTGTTCGAGAAATTGTTCCTCGGCCATGCCGAATGTTACCGAGTCTTCCTCGCTTTTGGATATTTGAACAAAATCGAGGGTTTTAACGTAAGAAAAATATTTTCCGGGTTCGCCTTTATCTTTATAAATACTTTCGAGGGTATTCAATGCAATGGTGGCTTCCTGAGAAGCGGGATAACGTTTTACGGCTGTTTTTAAAGTGCTTATGGCACGGTCGTATTGATTGTTTTTGTAATATACCAATCCCATCTTTATCAATGCCTTTTTTGCAAAAGGGCTGTTGGGTTTCTCTTTAACTATTTTGTTGAAATAGACAATCGCATTGCGCTGGTCGTTCAAAGCGCTGTATGTTGTGGCTATGTTGTAAAGTGCATCGTCGTAATACGGTGAGTTTTTATAACGGGAAACAAGTGTTTGCAGAGTCGAAATTTTCTTTTTGTAATTCTCTTTGGCGGCATGGCAAAAAGCTGTTTGATAAAGTGCATAATCGGCACCTGTACCGTTTTGCGCTGCAACGGTTTGATAAAATTTGAGCGCTTTGTCGAATTGTTTTAACATAAAATAGCTGTCGGCAAGTCTCAACCGGGCGTCGTACTTCAGGTTAGCCGGTAACCCCTTTAAAGCCAGTACCCTTTTGAACGACGAAACGGCTTTGTCAAACTCTTTCCTTTTGAAGTAGGTGTAAGACAGGCTGTAATAGGCTTTTTGCGTAAGTCCTGTGGCATATGCCTTTTTCGATTTTAAAAATTTCCGGTAATATAGGGCTGCTTTATCATATTTTTTCAACCTGAAAAAGGCGTCGGCTTGCCAAAACAGAGCTTTGGCTGCAAGTTCGTCGTCAACGGGATAATTCAAAGAGGCGGTCAGATATTTTATTGCACCGGTAAAATCGTTCCTGTTGAAAAGTTCTATGCCTTTGGCATACGACAGTTGTTGGTATGTATAGCGTAAAATACGGTTCGGGTTTCCGGTTTTCTCTATTGACTTTAGTGCGGCGTCGTAGTTGTTTGTGGAGAGGTAGAGTTGTACCAACAGGTTATATGCCTTGTTGACATATTTTTGACCGGGATTGGAAGCAATATATTTTTGCATTGTGGCTACGGCATCGTTGTAAGGGTCGCCCTTTTTTTCGATGGTTATTTTTGCATAAGCAAAGAGAGCGTCGGCGGTTATTTCCGGATTGTTTTTCAGTTTGTATGCCGAAAGAAAAGCCTTTTGTGCAAATCGGTTTTCGCCCGAATTGCGGTAGCAAAAGCCGAGATAATACCATGCATTTTGAGCCATTTGGGTTTCTCCCGTAATTGCTTTCTGGAAGTTGGTAACGGCGGCTTTGTATTGTCCGTTTTTGAATTTGCAATATGCTATGCGGTATTGTTCGTCGGCACTTATGTTGTGTCTGGCGGTTTTTTCATATTCCGAAAAGTATTTCAAGGCATTTTTGTATTCGCCCTTTTCGTAATATGCATTGGCAATAATCCGTGCCAAACCGGGTTTGCTTTTTCTGTCGGCTGAGGAATAAAATTTCTCACCCTCCTTTATTACCCTGTCGTAATCGCCTTTTTGATAAAAAATATGCATGTAATAGGGCGGTATCAACTTGGCAAACCTTCTGTTGTTTTCGATTTTCCCGAAGGCTTTTAAAGCCTCGTCGTATTGTCCTTGTTGGTATTTTACGTGGGCATAGTAGAACGATGCGGCGTCTCCGTATTTGCCTCCGTAACTAATACTTTTTTTAAAGGCGGCAAGAGCCTTTTCAGGTTGGTTTTTCTTTAAATGAGAGAATCCTGTTTTGTAAAAATATTCCGAACGCTCTTCTTTTGTGAGGCTCGAAGGCGATACTTTTGAAAATGCTTCCAGTGCTTGAGTATATTTGTGTTTTTCGAATAGAATATTTGCCATTTCGAAATTTACCGCCGGCAAAAAACTGCTTTCGGGATAAGCGGCAGCAAAATCCGTTAACTGTTTCAGTGCAAACTTGTTTTTTGTGGCTACCGAACTCATTGCTATGTAATATTTTGCCTCCTCCGTTTTTTGTGCGGGCAAATTATTGCCGCCGTTTATATTTATATACTCTCGGAAAAGTTTGGATGCCGCTCCGAATTCGTTGTTTTGGTATAACTCCACGGCGCGGTTAAATGTTATGTTTTCAGTGGTATAGTATTCGGTTTTCTGGGCTTTTATTCCCGGTAAGGTGAAAATTACAACGGAAAATATTAAAAAAATCCTTTTGTGTTTTTTCATAAACGATGTCTTGTTTTTAATTTTTCGATAAAAGTAAAGCAAACTCCATGTTTGTATTTGTTCGTTCCTATTTTTTATTCACAATTTACCTGTTGAATAACGTGAAAATGGCAAATATTGTATAATTTTAATACTTTTGTATTCCAAAGAAAATAATGCATATGGAAGCTTCTCCGGTAGTTTTGTTAAATAATATAGATGTTTTTCAGAAAAACAAATTGGTGCTCACCGGCGTTAACCTTTCAATAGGGGAGGGAGAGTTCGTCTATTTGATAGGAAAAACGGGAAGCGGGAAGTCAAGTTTGATGAAAATTTTGTATGCGGGATTACCCGTTGAAAAGGGTACCGGATTTGTTGCCGGATACGATTTGACGAAAATATCACGGAGACAGATACCATTACTCAGGCGTAAACTGGGTATAGTATTTCAAGATTATCAACTTCTTGAAGACAGAACCGTGGAAGAGAACTTGAAATTTGTTTTGAAAGCAACGGGGTGGAAAGACAAAGAAGCCATAAAGACCCGTATTTCCGAAGTGTTGAAAGAGGTGGAATTGTTATCGAAATTGCATTCCATGCCGCATAATCTTTCGGGCGGGGAGCAGCAGCGTATAGCAATAGCAAGGGCTCTGCTAAACAAACCTGAACTGTTACTTGCCGACGAACCTACCGGCAATCTTGATCCCGAAACTTCCAACGGCATTATGCGCATTTTGTTTAATATAAGCAAACAGGGCACTGCCGTTATGATGGCAACGCACAATTACAATTTAATATACAAATTTCCGGGAAGGGTTGTTAAGTGCGAAGAGGGAACGTTAACGGGAAGTGTTGATAAGCTCAATTAATTTTTCCACATTGTTGCCGTTGTTGTAAAGCATTCTCAATTTAAGCTTTCTCTCTTCGATGTGTTCGTTGGTAAATTCATCGTTAAAGTGCCTTATTATCTCCCTTTTTATGGCTGCGGCGTCGTTGGCTACAATGCAAAGTTCGTCGAGCTTGCTTCCGCTCAACATTTTGTCGTTTACAATGCAAAATCTGCCGTTATAAAGTGTATTGAGCAATTTCAGTTTAAGTCCTGTGGCTTGAGCCGTGATGGCAATGTTTATTTGTGCATTTTTAATTAGGTTGGTCAATGTTTTGTCGTCGGGATTTTCGATAAGTTCCACCCCCCTGAATTGGCTTACGAGGTTTTTTAGTTGCCGCGACGGGTTTAACCCTGCAATTTTGAGGGGAATACCGAGCCCGGGAAAGATTTTGTTCAATAAAAATTTTACCACATTTGTATTTTCGCCTACCGACAGATTGCCGTGGTACAAAACATAATCCCCTTTTCCCGGAATGGAGTTTACCGATTTGTGGGGATGAAATGCCGGAATAAAATCAACGTTTTTGAAACGTGACGCAAAATAACTTTCGTCGTTTTTGGATATGGAGAGTAGCAGGTCGGCACGGTGCAATACCTTTTCGTACCGTTTCAGTTTGTTAGCTTCGTTGTAAAAATAGTATTTTTTAAAAATGTCGTTTTCCACCTTGGCAAGATTCAGGTAGTATTCGTGCTCTATATTATGTGTTCTTACTATACGTAATCTTTTGTTAAATCTTTGATCTTCAAGAATGCTGCTTGTGTGCAGACCTTCCATCAAGATGGGATAATCGTCTTTTAAAAGATTTTTTGCAAGTTCTTCGGAGTGACGTGTGCTTACCATGTATGGTATATTTTTGAAAAGGTGTTTTTTCGAGATATCCCTTTTGTAATAAAATACTTTGTAAAAAAGTTTGTCAAGCTCTGCCGTTTGTTTCCTGTTGTATTCGAAACAGTGCAAATGAACTTTTATGCCCTTATCCGTCAATGCCTTGGCTTTGTAAAAAACATCTATCACCCCGCCGTAGTTGGCAGGGTAAGGAATGTCGAAACTGATTATGTGCAAATGTTGTTCAAACATACTTATTATAAACCTCCATTAATATTTTCGATTCGTTTTCCCAATTCAATTGACGAGCGGCAAATGTACAATTTTTTCTCCATCTTTCCATTAGAGTCTGATTTCCAAGCATTTCATTAACTTTGGCTGCAATGTCACGGGGATTATGACCGGGAATAAAATCTCCCACATCGTACCGTTCGACAATTTTGCGTATTTCAACCAAATTTGATACCAAAACCGGTATTCCGGCTTGTAAATAATCAAAAATTTTGTTCGGAAGACTGTATCTGTAATTAATATTAGTGTTTTTATCGAGACTTAATCCCAAATCGGCATTGGCGGTATATTGCATCAGTCTTTCGTATGGTTGTTTTCCTTTTATTATGACCCTGTTTTGCAGCCGTTTGTTTTTAATTTTTTCCTTTAAAATGTCTATAACGTCACCGCCGCCCACAATCAAAAGAATGGCATTGTCGATATATTGCATGGCTTCCACCATCTCTTCGGCTCCGCGATGAATATTTATTCCCGACCCTTGAAGTATTAGAATCTTTTTGTCAAGGGGCAAGTTCAACTCTTTTCTCGACATTTGTTTTTTTACCCTTCTCAACGGAGGTACATTGCGAACCACTTTAGGGCGGATGCCGTACTCTTTTTCGTAAAGCGAAGCAATGGAGTCGTTTACCGTGAAAACATCTTTGAGTTTTGGGAATATGAAACGTTCAACTGTTTTCCAGATTTTTTGTTTTACCGGACTGTTAACCAGTTCGGGAACTCCCGTAAAATATTCGTGACTGTCGTAAACCAGCGGAATACGTTTGATTCTTGAAATTAGATAATTGGGTAAGAGTGTGTCCAAATCGTTTGAAACCAGCAAACCGGATTTGTGTGTCAATAAAAAAATAAAGAGTCTTATTTGAAATTCGGCATAGAAAAGAATCCCTTTTTTAAAAATAAGATGCATTCTGCGGGTATTGTATCTGCGTTTATCCATGGGTAAACTGCCGGGAAGTCTCCTGCCTATGAGTAATACCTCAAAACCGGTTTCGTAAAGGGTATTGCATACTTTGTTTACTCTTTGGTCGGTGACCAAATCATTAATGACCGAAACTACTACCCTTTTCTTCAATTGGTTGTGTAAATTTTTGCCTATAAAAACATTTCCGTTTAATTTAAAACTATTTTTTTTTTGAATTATTGTATTTGATTATTTTTGAACAATGAATTTGATTGAACGGGGTATTTCGTTAAAAGGGTATAATACCTTTGGAATAGAGGCTGTTGCGGAGCAATTTGCCGTAATCGACAGTCCGGAAAAATTGTTGTTAATTGTAAAAAGCGGGGTGTTGACCGAAAACAAGGTCGTAATCTTGGGAAACGGAAGTAATGTTTTGTTTGTAAATAGTGTTGTCCACGGTTTGGTTTTGTTAAACCGCATCGGCGGAACAGCTATTGTAAAAGAGGATGAAAAGAGTGTGGTGATTGAGACCGGAAGCGGTGAAAACTGGAGCCGTTTTGTTGATTATACAGTGGAAAAATCTTTGTGGGGTCTCGAAAATTTAAGTCTGATACCGGGAACGGCAGGTGCCGCACCGGTTCAAAATATCGGCGCTTTCGGTGTGGAGCAGAAAGATAGTTTTCAATACCTGAAAGCTTTCAATCTGTCCACCGGCGAGCTGAAAAAATTTAATAATCTCGAATGCCGGTTCGGTTACAGGAAAAGCTTTTTTAAAAAACCGGAAAACAGAATGTGGTTTGTTGTTTCGGCAGCCTACAAATTAAGCAAACTTCCGAAACCCATACTCGGATACGGTCGGTTAAAAGAGGAGTTTGCAAAACGGGAGAACATTTCGGCAAAAGAGATTTCCGTTTTTATTAAAAAAATAAGAGAGAGGAATATTCCCGACGTTAACGAATATGGTAATGCGGGGAGCTTTTTTAAAAACCCCGAGATAGATGCAGGTAAACTAAAAAAACTGCAAGAAAAATTTAATTCCGTCCCTTTTTACCGGATAGATCATAAGACCGTGAAGATACCTGCGGCCTGGTTGATAGAACAGTGCGGGTGGAAAGGAAAACGCACGGGAAATGCGGGAGTTAGCAAAAGCCATGCATTAATACTGGTTAACTACGGTGGCGCCACCGGACAGGAGATTTTAACATTGTCGAAAAAAATAAAAAACGATGTTTACCTGAAGTTTGGAATTGATTTGGAACCCGAAGTTAACATAATCAATTAAAAACCAACGCCAAACCCTATTCTTATCAACGGGTTTGAATATGGTGAATATTGGCTGTCCAATACGTTGTAGAGAATGGAAATTGTTGCGAAGCCGTTGCCTCCGATGTTTTGCATTATTCCCCCTCCGACAAAAAAGCTGTTTACCGAACGCCGCTCTCCTTCGTAGGGAAACACGGGAACACTTAGAACTTCATATTCGGTTTGTAAAAACAGAAACCTGAAAAGAGCATATCGCATAAAAATACTTGCCCCGTAATTGTGTAAATTGTATTTGTGTCCCGTATAACTGTCTTTAAAACCTTCGTAAATATATGTTATTCTTGTTCCTGCATGAAGTGCCGGAGTAATCTTGTAACCTATTATCGGTGCCACCTGCACATACGAACTGTACGACGAAAATCCTGCCCCCAGCATTCCGCCGGTAAACCACCTGCTCGGTTGATTACTGCTGTTTTTTTGTTTTTGTACGGCTCCCTCTTGTCCGCTTGTATTCCTGTATTGTGCCGTTAACGTCAGCGGAAAGAATAATAGGGTTACAACAAATATAAACAATGAATTTTTCATGATTTACACTTTTGGTTAGCTTGCAAAGTTACATAAAAAGTGACTTGAAGATATTTTTTGCTCAACGGGTTGTATTGTGAAGTTTATATCTTTGCCGTAAGACAATTTTTGGCTTTTCAATGTAATGTTTTTCATAACCGGTTTTTTTAAAATTAATAATCATTCTAAATAATCGTTTTGTAAACCGGTAAACGTTTGTAAAGACCTGGGTAACAGCGCGTAAAAAACACGGTATTTTTATTTGTAACGGTACAAAATGCATATAATAAGGTGAATATGAAAAAAATATTAAAAAACAGCATGAAAAACTTTGTTTTTGAATTGTTTTCGCATATATTTGCTGTTTTTAAAGCACTACTATAATTATCAAATCAAAAAAATTGTAATCATGAAAACACGTACTTTTTTCACACAAGTGATTGCTGGAAGTTTATTGATGTTGTTTTCGGTAACAGCATTTTCGCAACACTTTTCGGCTCCTTCCACAAATCAAGGTGCGGGGCAATGGACTTTTTTTACTGCAAAGGCTACTCTTGACGGTGTTGATCTTGTGGCGGGTGACGAGATAGCAATTTTTGACGGAAATACTTGTGTGGGAGCATTTGTTCTGACACAGGTTTGTGACACTGTTAACTTTTTTTCCAACAGTTGGGTTGCATATGAAGCGGCCGGATCAGGAACCGTGGGATACACTCCCGGCCATTCGTTTTCATTTCATTGTTGGGATGCAAGTGCCCAAACCGAATATACGGGAGGAACTTATTCGTGGTACGGTTTGATAGGCGACGGTTACGAAGCCGATACATTTCCCGCTCATAATGCATATCCGTGGAGTTATCCAATGTTGGAATTTTCATCGGGTAATGCGGTTTCGACAAATCTTGACGGAACCGTTACAAACTCTTCAGGTTCCGACTCGTTAGCAAACGTAGTTGTTACAATTACTCCCGGTTCCTATTCCACTACCACCAATACATCGGGATATTACCAATTTACGGGATTGTCAACGGGAACATATAATATTTATTTTACTCCCCAGTCATCACAACCTTTTAAACAGGATTCCATAGTCAATGTTTCAATATCGTCCAATAGCTTAACAACCAAAAATATTGCTTTGGATTCTTTGGACGGAACTATTGCCGGTTATGTAAAAAACACAAATGGTGCCGGTTTGGACAGTGTTAAAGTTGTGGTAGGAGGTGTTTATGTTGATACCACCGATTACAGCGGTTACTATTCGATAGGAAATATTCCGGTAGGAACATATACGGTAACGGCAACATCTTTTTCAACGGTAAACAACTATCAACAGGGCACTCAAAACAATGTTGCCGTACATTCCAATAATACCACTACATTGAATTTTACACTTTCGGTACCTCCGGGAACTCTCTCGGGGACAGTAACCGACGGAAATAACAGTGGAGCCGCTCTTAGCGGGGTTCAGGTTATTGTTGTGGGATATGACACCGCCACAACCGATGCCAGTGGAAATTATAACTTTTCGCTGGTTCCGGGAACCTATTCAATGACATTCACAAAGTCGGGTTATCATGACGGAGCATCTTCGGGTGTAACGGTTACAAGCGGAAATACAACCACTAACGACAAAACATTATACAGTAAACACTGGACATTTGAAAGTGGTGACCCCTTCTCTGATGTATGGACAATTTACCTTAACAATATTACCGGCGACGGTGTTTCACAAATTAAAAACGGGGATGAAATAGCCCTGTTCCAGCTTTCCGATACAGCTACCGAATATAATTTTACAAAAATCACTCAAGCCTCCGCTCCGTATGCTTCAAAAGCTTTTGTTCAAACATCTGTGGATCCGGCACCATGGAACATAACAACAGGTGCTTACGTTCGCATTTACAGCACAACAACATATGACGGTACGTTTAAAGTGTTATCGGTTAGTTCGACATCTCCTTACGGTTTTGTTATAGATAAAGCCTATTCGAGCGATTACAATTCGGCGGGTCATTACAAGAAACAGGTACTTACAATGGTAGGTTTGACCTATCTTACCGGACCTGTTGCAAATGCAGGGACGAGTGTTCCTCTTGTGGCATTCTCGGTTCTTTCCGACGGTTCTACAGGATATTCCGCAGGCGATTATTATGTTTTCAAACTGTTTGTTGCAGGCGGAGACGAATGCGAAATGCAATCCGTTACTTGGGATTCCGGCTCAGGTTATTATGATCCCTCTTCGGCAACACCTCCCGATGTTTTCCCGTCGGGTAACAGGTTCAGTAAAACCGATATCGACTTTGATGTGGCACCGGGAAATTTAACCATTAAATTTAACGGAGGAGCACCACTTGTAACGAATTTGAGATTGTATTTGATAAAAGGAAGCGATACGGTTTCGGCTAACCTGTTCTATAATTACCACAATACCGGTCATACATACTCAAATTTGGATGCCGGCACTTATTCCCTTTCGGCATACGGAGATTATTATCCCCACAAGGTATTTACCGGTATTGAAGTTACAACGGGAGCAACAACCGTAAAAGATTTGACTTATGCGCCTAATGCACACGAAATCCAAACAATAACATTACATAGCGGTTATCAGTTGATATCGCGCAGGGTATCGGGATATACTCTTGATATGAGTGACTTCTTTGATGCTTCGGGTGTTGACAAATCAAAACTTGATTTTATTCGTGATGATGTACCCGTAACTGCTTCGATAGATCATTCGGGGGGAGATACATGGGTTGATCCGGGCGATTTGAAATGGAAAATCAAGAGAGGCTATGTGGTGAAGATGAATGCCGACGGAGAGTCGTTCAGCATTAATAGTGTAGCTATAAATTATAATGTCGGAATTGCAATACATGCAAGTGCATATAATATTATCTCTTATTTGCCTTCGTACAATTTGGCGGCAACAACGGCATTTGCAAGTTTAATGACCGACGATTTGGAATTTATCCGCGATTCTCATGGAAATTCAATAACAAAAGTAGGTGGTGTATGGGTTGACCATATAGGAACCTGTTCGCCCGGTCAGGGTTATATAGTAAAATGGGGCGGTTCGGCAACAACGTTCCATTATCCGGCATCGAAAAAATCGTCAACGGCCTTTAACGGAAGCCGCGAGTTGCAACATTTCCAATTTGGAAACGGAAACCCCTTAAAACCCGTTTATACTCTTTACGTGTCGGGTGAAATGTTGGAAGAGGGCGACGAAATAGCCGTATTCGACGGAGGAGTAATGGTGGGTGCCCGTGTAATTCAATCGTCAACCGATGCATTGCAAAATAACGTTCCGCTTTTTACCGAACTTTTCGATGGCAGTGCCGGTTATCATGAAGGCGACAATATTACGATAAAATACTGGAAAGCCTCGGAGAATAAAGAGTATTGGATGAACTTTGATAATGTTACCGAAGCAACCGACAGTTTTGCTTATCACGGGACGACATTTCCTCCAGGTGATAACAGATACAGTATTTTCGAGTTGTTTTACAGTCCTGCCGGGATTGTTGACAAACTTGCCGATGTGATTAATATTTATCCCAATCCTGCAAACGGAAAAGTAAACATTAGTTCGCCCGAAAAGATAGATAATGTGAAAATATACAGTTTGCTCGGACAGCAAATAACAGACATAAATCCCTCAAGTAACATTTTTGTTATTGATTTGTCGGGATATGATCCGGGTCTTTATTTCATTAACATGAAAGTACAAGGCAACGTGATTACAAAGAAACTCACTGTTCGTTAATAGTTCTTTTGACGAAGTATTTGAGTAATTATAGTAGAGTGCTAGGACCTTCTGCCACCGGCAGAAGGTCTTTTTTTTACGATACGGTAATGGTTCCTTCTCCTTTGCTTGTAAATCTGCCAATAACCGAAGGTGACACTCCTTTATCCGTTAATTCTCGTACCAGTTTTTCTGTTTGATTTTCAGGTATTGATATTAGTAATCCTCCCGATGTTTGGGCGTCGCAGAGCATTAACTTTCCGGTACGCGACATGTTTCCGAAATCGACGCGACCTGTTACAAAATCGAGGTTGTTGTATGTTCCTCCCGGAATTATTCCGGCCGTGGCAAGATTTTTTACGCCGTCAATAAAGGGGATTTTTTCGTAATAGATATTTACGTTACATTTTGAGGCTATACTCATCTCGCTGAGATGTCCCAAAAGTCCGAAACCCGTCACGTCGGTACAAGCGTGAACGTTGTACGCCATTATTGTTTCGCCGGCGGTTTTGTTCAGTTGAGCCATTATCATGGTTACCTCTTTGCGTTTTTCTTCCGTTACCATACCTCTTTTTATTGCCGTTGACAAAATTCCGGTTCCCAAAGGTTTTGTCAAAACAAGCATATCGCCGGGTTGTGCGCCTTTGTTTTTAATTATTTTAGCGGGGTGGACAATGCCGCTGACAACCATACCGTATTTAGGTTCTGGGTCTTCGATGGTATGTCCGCCGAGAATGGGAATGCCTGCTTCTGCGGCTTTATCTTGAGCTCCTTTTAATATTTGTTCCAGTACCGACAAAGGCAGTGTATCTTCCGGAAATCCGAGAATGTTAAGAGCAAACAGCGGGGTTGCTCCCATGGCATAAATATCGCTAAGAGCATTTGCAGCTGCTATGGCGCCGAAATCGTAAGGGTCGTCAACAATGGGTGTGAAAAAGTCGAGGGATTGAACTATTGCGGTTTCGTGATTTATTTTGTAAACAGTTGCATCGTCCGAAGTTTCGGTTCCGACAAGTACATTTTTGTCGGTGACAGGTGTTAGTTTTTGTAATACGGCTTCAAGATTTTGGGGTTGTATTTTGCAAGCACAACCGAGTCCGTGGGTAAAATGGGTGAGTTTTATATTATTTGCATATGCTGTTTTGCCTATGTTTTCTTCTTTTTCTTTAGGCATCAACTGTTTTACGGTTTTAATAATTTCCGAAGCTGCGTTTTCGATATCCGACTTGGAGGTATCTCTGCCCGTGGAGAGACGTATTGTACCCATTGCATAATCCATGGGAACGAGCATGGCTTCGAGGACTGCCGATACATCAATGCTTTCGGAGTGGCAGGCGGCACCAGCCGATGCGGCAACACCATCGAGTCTGTCGATAAGAGTATTGGCTTCAATACGCGGGAAGGATATACTCAATGTATTAGGCAATCGCTTTTGCGGATGTCCGTTAATTTTTGCCTGAGGAAAAGCATCAAGCAAAAGTTTTTGAAGGTAATCGCGTGTTTCGGCGTAATGATTGGCATACTCTTTTAAATTTTTTTCCGCTATTTCGCATGCTTTACCCAGCCCCACAATTTCCAATACATTTTCTGTTCCGGCACGAAGGTTTTGTTCGTGGTCGGCACCATGAATTAATTTTTCCAGGTGCACACCGTTTTTTATGTAGAGGGCGCCAATACCTTTGGGGGCATAAAGTTTATGGCCTGCAATACTAAGGAGGTCAACCCCCATTTTTTTTACGTCAATTTCTATTTTTCCTGTTGATTGGGCGGCGTCCGAATGAAAGAATATATTATGTTTTTTTGCCAAATGAGATATCTCTTCAACGGGTTGAATACTGCCTACCTCGTTGTTGGCATGCATTATTGTAATGAGAATGGTTTCAGGACGTATTGCCTTTTCAAGTTCGTCCAATTTTACTATGCCGTATTTGTCAACGGGAACCGTAGTAACGGAAAAGCCGTTTTGTTCAAGGTACCGGCAAACCTCAAATACTGCGGGATGTTCCACTGCTGAAGTGATAATGTGATTTCCCCTGTTTTTGTTGGCAAGGGCTATTCCTTTTATTGCATAATTGTTTGATTCGGTACCGCCGCTGGTAAAAATTATTTCCGAAGGGTCGCAATTTATCAAAGAGGCAACCCTGCTTCTGGCTTTCTCCACTGCTAATTTTGTCTTTACGCCGTAAGGATGGACACTTGACGGATTACCGAAATATTGGTCCAAATAGGGGCGCATTTCTTGGGCAACCTCTTTGGCAACCGGTGTTGTGGCATTGTAATCAAGGTATATAGGTTCCACGATTTATAATTTTATTTGATTAACGAATTTAAGGATTGTTTCCGCATTTTTTCCGGGGTTGTCTTCGTTGAGGTGAAGTTCGAATACTTTGTTCCGGTTTCTTAGATTTGCTCCGTATTCGTAAGCTTTATCGTAATACTGCAAAGTTAAATCCGCTACGGTTGACATATCATTGTTTTCCAAAGCTTCAAGAGCCTCTTTAAGACGTTGTCCTCCCAGCCTCTCTTTTATTTTGTGCAGTTGTATCGACAAGGTGTTTTTATCGAAATGTCCGTATTCTTTAACAAGACGTTTTACCCTTTCTTTTTTCGGAACTATTATTTTAATAAGAGCGGCATCTCTAATCCGTTTGAAAAGCGGGTCGGGAATACCGTTTTTACCGAGTTGACGGCTTTCGTCTTCAATCCATACGGGTTTTGAAAAATCGAATTTTCGCCATTTGTCGGCAAGATTGTTTTCGAATTGTTCGTTGGTGGGTTGTTCTTGTTGTCCGAGAGGTCCGAAAACGGAACCTTTATGTCTGGCTACGGCTTCAATGTCAAGAAACTGTTCACCCTTTTTTTCCAGTTGTTTTAAAATATCGGTTTTTCCGCTGCCGGTATAACCACCGAGAATAATGAGCTTTGCGGGGATGGAGAACCGTTCTCTGATGTAGCGGCGATAGGCTTTGTAACCTCCTTCGAGAATAAATGTTTCCAAACCTGCTGTTTCGAAGAGCCAAGCCATACTTGCCGAACGCATTCCGCCGCGCCAGCAGTGCACCATAATTTTTTTGTTTTTGGCAAATTTGCGTGCCTCTTTGGCAAAGGATGCCAATTTCGGTCCTACTATTTCCAGTCCGAGCAGTACCGCATTGTCTTTGCCTCCCTGTTTGTACCTAATGCCTACCGATTTTCTTTCGTCATTATCGAAAAGGGGGATGTTAACGGCATTAGGTATATGACCTTGAGCATATTCGGCGGGTGAACGAACATCCACCAAAGGTAAAGAATCGGTAAGAGGTAACAACTCTTCTATGGATAGATATTTTGCCATGCTTTGTATTAAAACATGCAAAAGTATGATTATTCTATTAAACTAAAGAATAATGATATTTGTTTTGGCGGGATAAATTATTTTTTGGCATTGTAAGCCCATTTAAGGAAAATAGCACCCCAAGTAAATCCGCCGCCGAAAGCTGCAAGAACAATGTTATCGCCTTTTTTTAGCTGGTCTTCCCATTCGTAGAGGCACATCGGAATGGTTCCGTTTGTTGTATTTCCGTAGCGTTGAATATTAATCATTACTTTTTCTTTGGGAAGTCCCATACGTCGTGCCGTAGCGTCAATAATTCTGAGGTTTGCCTGATGAGGTACCAGCCAGTCAACATCGTCGGAGGTAAGGTTGTTCCGTTTCATTATTTCAACCGAAACATCGGCCATATTGGTGACGGCGAATTTAAATACCGGTTGTCCTTCTTGATAGATAAAATGTTCGCGTGCGTCAACGGTTTCGTGCGAGGCGGGTTTTACCGAACCGCCGGCTTTTTGGTGGAGGTGTACGCGTCCTGAACCGTCGGTATAGAATTTATGGTCGATAATTCCCACATTTTCGTTGGTGGGTTCAAGCATTACGGCACCTGCCGCATCTCCGAAAATGACGCAGGTGGCGCGGTCGGTATAGTCGGTAATTGAGGACATTTTGTCGCCTCCTACCACTATAACCTTTTTATATTGTCCCGACTCGATATATTTTGAAGCTGTGATAAGGGCATAAATAAAAGTAGAACAAGCGGCATTCATATCGAAGCTAAAAGCATTTTTGATGCCTAATTTATCACTGATGATATTTGCTGTTGCAGGGAACTGCATATCGGGAGTTACCGTTGCACAAATAAGCAAATCAACCTCGTCGGGGGAGGTGTTTGTTTTTTCAAGCAAGCCTTTAACCGCCTCGGTACCCATATCCGAAGTACCCAATCCTTCACCTTTTAATATATGGCGTTCTTTTATTCCTGTTCTTGTTGTTATCCATTCGTCGGTGGTGTCGACCATGGTTTCCAATTCCTGGTTGGTGAGAATATAATCGGGAGCATATCCGTGGATGCCCGTAATAGCGGCTCTAATTCCATTCATAACCTATTTTTTAAATATCAAAAAACGACAAAAGTAAAGTTTTTTTCAAATTAATACTCGTAATACTTAATAAGGATAATTTATCCTTTTAATAAAAAAACTCCCTGATGTCGGGAGTTTTATATTCTGTCTTTGTTATAAGACCGGTAATTTTAAGCTTCGGTTTTTTCCATCACCAATTTTCCTTTGTAGTACAAGTCGCCGTCAACGTAGTAAGCGCGGTGATAAACATGTACCGTACCTGTAGTGGGGCAAGTAGCCAAAACAGGAGCATTGGCTTTGATGTGAGATCTTCTTTTATCTCTTCTTGTTCTTGAAATCTTTCTTTTAGGATGTGCCATTTTATTATTATTTTAATATTTATTTCTTGTTAATCTATTCGAGTTTTATGCTTTTTAATGCGTTTTTCCACTGAGGGCTCTCTTTACGCACTTTATATTCCTCCAGTTTTTCAAGCATTTCCGGATTGCATGTGCTGTTTCCAAACTCATCGTTTGCATGGACTTTTTTAATGGGTATCATCAAGTTAATAAATTCGAAGAGATACCGTGATATATCTATTCTGCTCTCTTCGGACGGAATGTTAATCACCTCGTCGGTTATTTCTTCGTAATGGTCGCTGTTTTTGAAGATAAGTTTAAAGTTTCCTGCTATATTCTGGTCAAAATAGTCTAAACAGCGGTCGCATTGTACATTAACCGTACCTGATAATTTGAAGTTGAAAACCATTAGGTTTGATTCTTTTTCCACCGACAGGTTCAGAGTCAAATCACCTTTTTTAATGTCGGCAAAATCCATGCTCTCAAAGAACGAGTTTCCAATGTTTATTCGAAACCGATGAACTCCAATATCCAGTCCTTTAACAGGAATTATGTACTCTCCTGACTTTTCCACCGTCTTTTTTAAATTGGGCGGCAAAATTAGAGATATTTCTTTAAACTGGCAAATTTAATTTGAAAAAATATTTTTATACCAAAACGAAAAAAGAGAGGTACAAAGAGGCTACAATTGAGGCAATTATAATAATTCCCGTTATTTGAGCGGGCAATTTGTCTTTTTCGGGGTCGTAATCATAAGGTCCTTGCCACATAATAAACAATTTATGGTAATTTATCCAAACGTATTCCGTTTTTAAAAGCAACAACAAAGGCATCGGTAATGCCGTAGAATCTTCTCAATTTGTTTCTTTCTTCTTTGGCTTGTTCGTATGTATCGAATGAGCCTACCGTATAGATGTAATAGCCGTTGTGCATATCCTCTTTGATATTTTCAACCGGGATATTGTATTTTGCGCTCAGATAAGTTTTGCTTACCGGTCTGTTGTATCGTGCTCTTATCTGGACTCTGTATTCCGGTTTGTTGACATCAACGGGATGTTTTTCGATTTTAACCGTTTCGGGTTCGATATTTTTTGTTGCGGGTTCCTCTTTAACAACAATTTCGTTTGTTTTTTCTTGGGGAGGTTCTACGGGTGTCGGGACTTGAACCGGTTGGGTTTCCGGGACATATTTCTCTTTTTGATTCTTTTCGGGTTCGGCAAAATTGTACTCTTCCTGGGGCACTTCCCTTTGGTAGGTTTGTACTCCCATAGTACTGTGTTTTGTTCTTGATATTCCAAATCTGTAAGAGATTCCGAGCGAGGTATAATTATAAACGTCGTAAGGGAAACCGCTAACCCAGGCGTCTTGCATATCGGAGTTCATGATGCGGTTTGCCGTTTCCATGTTTATGCTCCAATTGTCGCTTAATCTGAAATCGATGCCAATGCCTCCCATGGCTATTCCTTCGAGGGTTCTTCCTCCAATACCTTTCCCGTTGCCGTTACCTACGCCGGCAACTTTTTTCTTTGTGTCCAAAGTATATAGGGTGGTGTTATAGTTCAGCAGTCCTAATCCTGCCGTCAGGTAAAAGTTTATGAAACGGTCGTCTCTTTTGGTGCCGAAAAGGTTGTTAAGATTAATGGTGGTATTAAGGTTAAATTCCATATAATCGCTTTCGAAATAGCGGTTCCAACTTCGTCTTGTGCCCGAAAGCTGACCGAAAAGGCTCTGTCCTCTTATTCCGATTACGGGCGAAAACTGCCGTGAGAAGGTTAATCCGGCTCCCAAACGCCATTCGTTTTCGTAGTTTGATACGGGCCAAATGCGATACTGTTTTACGTCACCGAAAAAGATACTTGTTCCGCCGTTTATATTTATTTGCCAATTGGGTGTAGGTCCTCCTTGTGCGTAAATGTCTTGATTATAAAAAGGTGAGAATATCAATAGTATTAAAATGGTTTTTGTAACTGTTGAAAAATGTTTCATAATATTTTTTATTGTAATGGTTTTTCGCATATTAAAATAATTAAAAAGAAAATAGGGGTTAAATATAAAAGAAAAAAAGATAACGAGGGGTAAATATTCTCAAAAATCTTAACACTCTATTGTTAACTAAATTCAGGCGTTTTTTCTTTGTTTACCCAGCATTAAAAATGCGGTAAAAAATCCGAAAAGCGTTGCTCCGGCTTGAGTTTCGAATGTGTCGTCGCTAAACATGGATATTAACATCAGCGAGTAAAAAACCGTGAAGAAGTAATCTTTGTATGCATTTGTAATGACAACGGGATATATTAAGGCGAATAAGAAGTATAAGAATCCGAATATTCCAAGTATTATAAATATTGCAAGGTATTGGTTGTGCGCATGAAACTTGTATCTGTCGGAAAGTTTCGAGTTCATAATATCGAGTTCGCTGAAAAATGATTTTTCCAAATCGCCTACTCCCACACCTGTCCAAAAGTTTTGTTTAATGAGATTAAGTGATGCTTTCAAGTATTCGAGCCGTTGCATAATAGAACTTCCGCTCGGGTTTCCCGTTGCTTTGTAGCTTTCGTAACCTTTAATAACTTTAAGGATACGCGTATGCAACCCGGGATTTTCTATATAATTGTAATTGGCAACGCCATTTTCGATTAGTTCCACATCCCTACTGGTAAGAGCATTTACGCCGTCGGCGTCTTTACGCAGGTTTTTTGAGGTAAGATATCTAATCAGTGTTGTTTTTATGGAATTGCCGTTTTTCCCTTTTCCGTCAAAATCGTATTTACTTCTTTTGTTCCATGCCTCTTTCATCTCTTTGTAGCATATGTAAATGCCCACATATTTTCCGTCTTCAATCATGGGGGGAACGGTATCGAAAATATACGGATTGCCTTGTGAGGTGTATTTGTCCAAATTTTCAGGATTCAGTTTCGGGGGTGTTGTGGCTTCGTAAACAATATTTTTTACGTAAAAGTAGGTGAAAGCCGGTATGAAAACCAGTAATGCAGTGAAGCCTATTTTCAAATAATAGTGTCGTGAAATGAAAACCAAATGAATAAGTATTCCCAATATTATTATGATAATTGCCGAAAGAGCCGTAATGGATTCCATTATAACAAGAAATGTAATAAACCATGCTGCCGTAGCAAGGAAAAGCAGTTTTATCTTTTTGTTGAAATAACTGTCTTTGAAAACAAAATAGAGTAAAATAAAGAATGCGAAAGCTATATTCAATCCGAAACGTATGGATGAGATAAAAGGTGATATTTCGCGGATGTCGTAATAGTTTTCTTTTAAAAACAGGAAGAAACTTATTAAGGTGCCTGTAAATACAGCCGCCGTGTAAAAAAGCATTATTTTACGGAATGTGTTGTAGTTTACCTTAGGAATGGTGGCGAAAATTACCGGAAACAAAAGTAACGGCAGTTTGACTCTTAAATCTTTAAAAGCGTATTGAAAGTCGCTTGTATTAATAAGACCCACAACGTGCAAAAACCATACTGAGGCAAGCACCACTGCGGCTCTGTTTTTGAGAAAGAATCCCGTTTTTTCGAACAAATTGGTATAAATCAATCGCAAAAGATATTCCAGAAAAAGATATGTGGCGGTAAAAAAGTTTTTGTATTTAAAAAAACGTCGTACAACACTGAATCTGAAACCCGAAAGCAGCCATAAACCGAGCAGTGTAAATTCGCCCAAACTCATTGCAAATTTCGACAAAGGTATGCTGACGGCAATAAGCGTAACGGCAACAATATAGGCGTCGGAATGAATATCTTTTGCTTGTAATTTCATTTACAATGTTTTACCTGCCGTTTACTGTTTTTTATCATCGTTTGTACCGTTAGCGCTCAAAATTTTCGAATACCATGCTTTATCGTTAAGAACTTTTTCGGCTTCTTTTATATCGGGGTCATCGTTTAACGAGGCCACTATCTTGCCTGTTTGATAATAGTACCTGCTTATTATTTCCATTTTAAGCATGTTTTCTATTTCGCTACGGTATTTGTCAATATCGTTTTTCTTTTCCGAGACGATTTTTTGTTGGAGGCTGTCGAGATAAGGTTCTATTGCCGCAAGGTATTTTTCGCGTTTTGCACTTTTTTTAATCTCTTTAAGAAGTTCTTCGGTTTGTGTGTTGTAGTCAAAGCCCTGTTTTGAAACATAATTTTTAAATGCATTGAATAGCGAGTCGGAAATTTGAAATTTTTCCGGTGGGGCTATGGTGTCGTGATGCAAAACAAATTCATTGGTAAAATTAAAGATATAATTTTTGGCATACAAATCGCCTGTAACCTGACTGTATTTTTCCTCTTTTGTAACTATATCGGGTTTAATTCCTTTACCGTCGTACACCGTCCGGCCACCTTTTGTTTTAAAGGCGGAGATAAGCGAGTCGGGGATATTGTTGGGGTCGCCGTTTGAGTCTTTGTTAAAGTAGTCGATAGCCTGAATACATCTTCCGCTCGGGATATAATATTTGGCAATGGTGATTTTGATTTTTGAATTGTAAGGTAATGGCACAATGTTTTGTACCAGTCCTTTTCCGAAAGTTCTTTGTCCGATAATAACCGCTCTGTCCAAATCTTGGAGGGCTCCCGAAACTATTTCGGATGCCGAAGCGGTGTTTCCGTTTACGAGTACCGTAACGGGAATATTAAGGTCAACGGGGTCGTTGCGGGTATAGCTTACCGTTGAGTTGCTTTTTAGTTTCCCTTTGGTTTTTACGACCAGTTGGCCTTTTGGCACAAAAAGGTTTACAATATCTACCGCTTCGTTGAGTAATCCTCCCCCGTTTCCGCGCAAATCGAAAATAAGGCTTTTAATATGGTATTTGTTTTTAAGTTCCAGAAATGCCTTTTTTACATCCATAGCCGCATGCTGATTAAACTGGCTTAGAATGATATAGCCTTTATCGCCGTCCACAACTCCGTGGTATGGAATATTGGGGATTTTAATTTTTTCGCGAGTTACTTCAATGGTTTGGGTGGTTGTGTCGCCGTAATGTTGTATTGTGAGCAATAACTTTGTTCCGGGTACTCCTTTAAGTTTTTTGCTGACATCCGACGACGATTTTCCTTTTGCTGATTCGCCGTCAATGGCAATTATTTTATCGCCCGCTTTCAAACCGCTTTTTTGGGCGGGAAATCCTTCGTACGGTTCAGTTATTACTACATAATCGCCCTGTTTTTGTATTAACGAACCTATTCCCCCGTATTCGCCTTTTGTCATCAACTCGAAATCTTCGAGTCGCGACTCCGGTACATATACCGTATATGGGTCAAGGCTGTTAAGCATTTCGTCGATAGCCGTTTGAGTCAATTCGCCGGGATTGATATCGTCGGCATAGTTAAGGTTCAATTGGCGTAAAACGTTGGAAAAGATTTCGATGTTTTTCGATATTTCAAAGTTATTGTTTTCTTGTGCAAATATTCCCGTTGCAAAAAGTAATAATGCTACGGGCAAAAAAAGCTTTCTTATAATATTCATAACTTATTCGGTATTTTATTTACAAAATAAAATTTACGGTACGGGATCATATCCGCTGCCTCCCCACGGGTTGCACGACAAAACTCTTTTCAAAGCAAGCCATCCTCCCTTAACCGGACCGTATTTTTTAATGGCTTCGACGCTGTAAACCGAACAGGTGGGCGTGTAGCGGCACGACCTCCCCAAGTATGGCGAAAGCGTATATTGATATACTCTGATTAAAAATATCATTGCCTTACCTATCAGTTTGCCCATGGTGTTATTTTAAATGGCGTAAAATTAGAATTATTTTCTTTTCAATTTCATTATAAGACATAATTGTTTTTCCGGTGTAAATCAGTCCTATTAAGAGGCTTTTTTGAAAATTTAACTTTTCCGATTCGTACAAAATATATTTGTTTTTCCGGTAAGCTTCCCTTATTAAACGTTTTACCCTGTTACGGTCAACCGCCCTTTTGAATTTTTTTCTTGATACCGAAATTAAAACTGTTACGGGAGCCGTATCGGCATGTCCGGTTTCCAAATATACAATTTTAAACGGGTATTTAAAAAAAGATTTTCCCTCTTTAAACAGTTGTGCTATTAGTTTTTTGCTATGCAGCCTTTCGTTTTTCCCGAATTTCTGATTTCTTTTCCAAACGGTCACGCCAAAATTATTTTTGCAAAAATAGGGTTAATATTAAAACAACAGAAAAAGAAGAAGCATTACCGAAAAACCGGTGAGGTAACCCGTGTAAATTTGAAACTCTTTGTGGGCACCGGCTTTTAGTCTTGCGAACCCCAACAATCCCGAAACGAGAAAGATAATGTTGACAAGGTGTATCACATTTATTTTGTAAGTCAATCCCAAGGCAGTTACCGCTCCTCCGACACCGCCGGCAGCTATCATGTGAATGCTTATTTTTGTGAAATAGTTGATGAAAACCGTCAGTAGTATCAATATTGTTGAGCCGAGGATAAAGAGTTGCAAGTCGTTAAAAAATCCGATGTTTTTTAAAGAATAAAAGGTTATGTAAAAAAGGATAGCTGTTACAAAAAGAGGTATTATACGTTCGTTGCGGCTTTTCATCTCCATGCTGTTAATCATTTTCAGTTTTAACAAAACTAATGATAAAAACAGGGGGAGTACAAAAGTTGTAATGAAAATAAAGAGGGTTAAATAGAGTTTTACTTTTACGGGGTAATCTATCCCCATGGACGATTGCAGATAAAAATATATTAACGTACCGTAAGTCGGCATGAGTGCCGGGTGAAAAACCACCGATAATAGGCGTGATATTTTTTGTTCCATATATTTTTAATGTAATTCTTTACGCAGGCGTGCTACCGGAATATTTAATTGTTCGCGGTATTTTGCTACGGTACGCCGTGCTATGGGGTAACCTTTTTCTTTTAAAAGTTTTGTGAGTTGCTCGTCGGTGTACGGCTTTTTTTTGTCTTCGGTTTCAATAATATCTTGAAGTATTCTTTTTATTTCGCGTGTTGAGACCTCTTCGCCGTCTTCTTTTTGCATCGATTCGCTGAAAAAACTTTTCAGTAAAAATGTACCGAAAGGCGTTTGAACGTATTTGCTGTTTGCCACGCGCGAAATGGTTGAAATATCCATTCCCACTATGTCGGCAATATCTTTCAAAATCATGGGTTTCAGTTTGGTTTCGTCGCCCGTCAAAAAATACTCTTTTTGATATTGCATAATGGCATACATGGTTGCATAAAGGGTGTTTTGTCTTTGTTTAATGGCGTCGATAAACCATTTGGCCGAATCCACCTTGTTTTTAATAAACGAATATGTCTCTTTTTGGTTTTTGTTGCGTTTTTTCTTTGCAAGTTCGTTAAGCATATTGGCGTATGTATTATTAATGTGAAGTTCGGGGAGGTTCCACGAGTTGAGTTGCAGTTCAAGTTCGCCGTTGTTGTTTATTATGGTGAAATCGGGAATGATATAATTGTTGGTTTTGGTGGTTTCGCTCATCGAATTTCCCGGTTTGGGATTAAGTTTTAAAATTTCGTCAATTGCGTTTTTCAGTTGTTCTTCGCTTATTTCCAGTCGTTTAATGATTTTTTGATAATGTTTTTTTGTAAATTCGTTAAAATAGCGTTTCAAGATTTTTTCGGCCAGTGCAATTGATTCGCTCTTTTCGCCGTTGTCCTGTTTTCTTTTCAGTTGCAAAAGCAGGCACTCTTGCAAGTCGCGGGCACCCACACCCGGAGGGTCGAAATCCTGTATAACCGACAGAACCTCTTCCACCTCCTCTTTGGTGGTTTCGATGTTTTGAGTGAAAGCCAAATCGTCAACCATTGAGTCGGTGGAGCGTTCAAGGTAGCCCGAGTCGTCAATGTTGCCAATGATGTAGAGTCCTATTTGATATTTTTTTTCGTCTAACTTACGAAAACCCAATTGCTGTTTTAAAAATTCGTGAAATGTAATACCCGTGGAAAAGGGAATCTCTTTTTGTTCGTCGTCGCTGCTTCGGTTGTTTATTTTTAGCCGGTAATCCGGAATATCATCGTCGTCGTAATAGTCTTCGTAATCAAACTCATCTTCTTTCGATGCAAAATCTTCTTGTTCTTGTTCTTGCAAGTGTTCGTCTTGTTCCTGGTTGTTATCTATGTCGAAATCGTTTTCTTCTTTATTTTCGGCACCGTCGATTTCCAAAGCCGGATTTTCCTCGATTTCCTGTTTTATTCTTTGTTCCAACCCCACCGTAGGTATTTGTATCAACTTCATCAGAAGAATCTGCTGAGGCGATAATTTTTGTAATAATTTTTGTTGTAGTCGCTGTTTTAACATCCCCTGTTTAAAAATCCGTTTTCATACTAAATTGAATATTACAAATGTAAAAAGTTTTTTATAGTGGCACGGTTTTCGATAACAATTTTTTCAACTTTGCTGTTAACAATCCGGTATATCCAACACAAAGGGCTGTTACAGTATTTTTTACGATAATTGTAATTGGGTTTTTTAAGAAAAAAAATTGCTTTCGGGTATTAATATTTTGTAATTTTGCCGCACTATGAACAACGAAGAATTTATAAGGGATTTGGATGAACTTTTCAGGCTGTTTAATTTGTTAATGGAGAAACAGTCGGATGCTTTCGAAAATATGCCGGGCGTCAACAAGGTGATGTTGCAGCAGTTTCGTATGTTTTTTACCAATTACGAAACAATGAAAGATCAAATTGCCTACCAACTGGAAGGGCAGTTTGGCGAGCCCGTACATCAAATGGTGAAAAACCTTATCAGACAGTTAAAACAGGAGCTTGGAGACGATGCCTTGCCTGAACAAGAAGAGACATTTAAAATAGATTACGGTGACAGTACCACGAAAACCGAAAAACCGGTTTTGAACAGGGAAGAAGAGATTGCAAAGATTGACGAACGCCTGAAACAACCCGGATTGACGCAAGAAGAGATAGACAAACTGCTGGACCGCAGGTCGCAACTAACCTCGTAACAATAAACGTTTATGCATAAAACCTGTATTTTATGAATGTTTTAAAAAAAATGAAGATAAACCTGTTTTTGGCAGGTTTATTTTTTTTATTGGCCGGTGCTAATGTTTACGGACAGAGTATTCTGGAGCAAAAACTTGATTCTTTGTCGAAATTGTTTGACTTTTCGTACAAACGGCTTCCCGTTGACGGTTTTTTTTCGGAGAAATATTTGTTGGAGATAAAACAGCCATTAAATCATGATGTTCCCTCGGGCAAAACTTTTGTGCAAAGGGTTTTTTTGTCGCACAAAGGGTTTGACAATCCTGTGGTTTTTGTTACCGAAGGGTACTGGGCCGAGTATGCTGCAAATCCGGAATATGTAAATGAATTATGTCCCATACTTAATGCAAATCAAATAGTTGTTGAACACAGGTTTTTTCCGCCGTCGGTACCTGACACATTGGATTGGCGGTACCTTACCGTGGAACAATCGGCTGCCGACCACCACAATGTTGTTGAGGTTTTAAAAAACATTTATAAAGGTAAATGGATTAGTACAGGAATAAGCAAAGGGGGTCAAGCTTGTATCTTTTTTCGCTATTTGTATCCCGAAGACGTTGATATTAGCGTTCCTTACGTGGCTCCGTTGAATTTTTCGACATTCGACACAAGGATAAACCGTTTTCTCGACACTGTGGGGTCGCTGCGGTGCAGAAAATCAATACGTAATTATCAAACCGAATTGTTGAGTCACCGTGAAAAGTACTTGCCCTACTTTAAAAAATTAGCCGGCAAAAAAGGTTACACATACGGTATGGGTTTCGAAAAGGCTTTCGACTTAATGGTTTTTGAATACAGGTTTGCATTTTGGCAATGGGGCCAAACCCCCTGCGATTCCATAGCACGCGATACTGCAAATCCGCAAAAGATGATAGAGCATCTTGACAAAGTTGCAGATATTTCGTGGGTGTCGGACCAAAATGCCGAAAAGTACCGTCCCTTTTTTTACGAAGCCATGAAACAGATAGGAATGTACGGATATGATATTTCGCCGTTTAAAAACATAACGGTTTTCGATAAAAATCCCGATTTTGCTTTTACGCTACCCAAAGGGGCAAAAGAGGGTTTCGACCCCTCGCTTGTCAATTCCGTTGATTGTTTCATACGTCATAGAGCAAAAAATATGATGTTTATTGTTGGAGGGTCCGACCCGTGGGGCGCCACCTCAGTTAATTTGTCGTATCAAAATAATCTTGTGAAATTTGTTAAACCTTACGGTAGTCACAGAACCAGGATAAACAACTTGCCGTCGGGAATGCGACAAAAGGCTGTCGATTTGTTGAAAAAATGGCTTGAAGAGTAAGTTGTTTGGAGCGTTACACGACAATACGGAAGCGTTCCCGGCCCTATTCCCAGTCGAGTAGCCTTTGTTCGCCTTTCAGTTTTCTGATTTCCGTTACCTCTTGTGAAACTTCGAGCACTCCTCTGTAATTGCCTTCTTCGTCCCTTATGGCAAAATATCTGATATATATCATTTCCCCCTTCATATTAATCCAAAAATCGGCATGGTCCTTTTCGCCTTTGCGGAATGCCTCCACAATTTTCTCTACTACGTGTACGCTTTCGTGAGGGTGGCAATTACGGACGTCGCGTTCAATAACCGCAACCGTGCGCGGGAAAATACGTTTTTTGGGTGTTGAAAAATAACGTACCTTATTGTTTTCGTCAACATATGTTACATCAACGGGCAAATGATTCATCATCCAGCGTATTTGTTCCGGAAAAAGTTTTCCGGTTTTGAGGTCAACGGATTGCACATCTTTGTTTTCAATGTTTTGGCCGCCTTTTTTTAATCTTTTGAGCAATGTTGCCGGAGGTGATACGAAGGCCCAGTCAAGGTCTTCGCTTTCGAGTAACATTGCGTTGAGTTTTTCGTTGGGAATTGTTTCCAGAATGCGCGGAAAAAGTATCTTCTCTTCCCTGAATTTAATGGCGTACATGTTAAAGAATATGTAGCCCGCCAGTCTGTTTACTGTTTTCGGGTCCGGATTTTTTTTGTCCAGTTCACGTATTATGCTCTTTATGTTTTTCCTGATATCATCATGAAACGACCACATTATTTTAACACACCTGTAATCGTCCCACCTTTTTTCAAGTTCGGGAAAGATTATGTTTTCTTTAATAATGTAATGGTTTTCGAAAACCGTAAGTTCCCCGAATGCTTCTTTGAGTTTTGCCGCCGTTGTTTTATTTACGTTATCTTTGTTGTATTGCAACAAAAGCGGACGTATGGCTTTCAGACGTTTATCGAGTTCTTGGTTGTCTTTTACCAAGAAATAAAGAAATGTGTCTTTTGAAGGGAGTTCAACATTGTTACTGTTAAGGGTTTTGTAAAAGAGGTTTAAAAACTTGTTAACACCGGTTTTAAGCTCTTCCATGTCGATACCGAGTTTTTGCAAGTTGTCGGTAACCGTAATAATATCCCTGAAGTTTACCGTGTCAATTAACCGTTGATTGTTTTTTACCGCCTCGGCGGGTTTTTCCCCTTTTAATATTTTTAAACAAAACGACAAAATCTTATCGTTTTTCGCTTTTTGATTGTTTGTAAATTCCGACATCGGGCATAAATTTTAACGTTGCAAAAGTAAGGTATTTTTTTAGGCATAATGTTTGTGAAACAACCTTTGTTGTGAAAAAAGTGTTATTGATAATAGGTGTTTTGGTTGCGGGTTCGTTTAAATTGGAAGCCCAAACCCTTAAACCTGTTGTTGCCCGGGCAACAATAATTTTGGGCGATACCATACCCGTTATTGATTTGCGCGAGGTGGAAATTTTGTCATTAAAAGTTCCAAAAACGGAAAAAGAGAGAAGATACAATGCACGCCTCATAAAAAATGTGAAAAAAGTTTATCCGTTTGCAAAATTGGCCGGAATAAAACTTAGACAATACGATATAATACTAAAAGATGTAAAAAGCGAAAAAGAGAGAAAGCGTTTAATGAAACGTGCGGAAAAGGAGATAAAGGAACAGTACGGGGAACCGTTGAAAAAATTGACCTTTACACAGGGAAAAATCCTGATTAAACTGATAGACCGCGAAACACAAAATACGTCGTACGACTTGGTAAAAGATTTGCGCGGAAGTTTTTCCGCATTTTTTTATCAAACTTTTGCGCGGTTGTGGGGATATAACCTTAAAACAAAATATGACCCCGGTGGCAAGGATAAAAAAATAGAAACAATTGTTAAAATGATAGATGCGGGAAGATTGTAATATTGCGTTGATTGGCGTTTTTTGCCGGCAGTTTTAATAAAAATTTTTAACGTTTTTTTTGTAACTTTGGCAACTTTTTATTAAAAATTTATAAGTATATGGGAATCATAAGGTTACTGATAGTCGAGGATGATTTGACAACTTCGATGTTTATCGAAAAAGTGGTGGAGGATAAATGTCAGGACGTAAATGTAGTTGGGGTTGTGGCTACCGTTGATCAAGCTTTGTACATTATAAAAAATGAAAACCCCGATATAGTATTAATGGACGTGGAGATTAAAGACGGTACAGCTTTCGATATTCTCAAACAGGTTAAGAACGAAAGCTTTTATTCTATTTTCATTACTGCACACAGAAGTTATGCTTATCAGGCAATTAAGTTCTCGGCTTTCGACTACCTGTTGAAACCTTTTAAACCCGAACAACTTGTGGAGGCTATTGATAAAGCTGTAAAAAGGGTTAAAGAAGAAAAGGTTAAAAACGGCAAATTTTCTATAAAGTCGCTTTTAAATAATCTTTCGCTTATCAATAAACAGTCTAAAACCATAACGTTGCGTACGGGAAGCGATATACATTTGATTGTTATCAACGAGATAATTTATTGCTCAGCCGATACAAGTTATACGCACTTTATTCTGGAGGACAGGGATGAGGTTGTCGTTTCAAACAGTTTGAAGGAATATGAAAATTTTTTGTCGGAGTACGGATTCATACGTACCCACCACGGATATCTTGTTAATGTCATACATATAAAACGTTTTCATAAAACAGGTCAACCCTTTTTGGAGATGAGCAACGGTCATCAGGTGCCGGTTTCGGTTCGCAATAAAGAAAGGATTGCGTCTATTTTTAAGTGATGTTGTGGCTTTACTTATGCAAAAACGGAGTTTTGCCAAACAATAGGCATACCTGTGAATTTCCGGAACTTTTAGCTTTAGCTCGGTTGTCAGGTTTCATGTTTCGACGGGCCGGAAAAAGAGATGTGCCGGCTCGTCGAAACATGAATTTCAGGATTTATTTACCGCGAACATATATCTTTGTTACGTAAACGGTACCGTTTAACATTACTTTGACAAGGAGTATCCCCGGCTTTGTATTCAGGAAAACGGTATTTGTCTTTTTGTTTTCCAATTTTTTTGCTGTTATTTGTATGCCCGACAAATCATAAACTGTTATATCTCCTTTTATCACTTTAATATTGTCGATTATAACAAACAAAATATTTTTGGATGTATAGATATTGAGTGCAGGTTCGGTATTGTCAAGGATACCCACCGGCAGTGTTACCAGGCTGATAACGTTTGAATTGCCGCTTGTTCCCGAAACATTGTAAGCGCGAAGCCGGTAGTAATAATAGGTTGCCGCATTTAATCCCGTTACGGTGTACTCCAAAACATCACCCACATCCAGATTTTCGAAACCTGGGATAAAAGAGGTAAATAGGCTGTCGGTGGCAACGTCGAAATAGTATCCGTCGGCGCCGGCAGCGTTTTCCCAGTTTGCCGTAAAAGCATTTTCGCTAATTGCTGTGGCATCGAGGGCTATGGGAGCGGGAGGTATCTCCGGCAGTGTGGTTACGCTAATCACATTCGAATTGCCGCTGATACCGCCGCTGTTTTCGGCTCTTACCCTGTAAAAATATTGAGTGTTGGGCGTTAAACCTGTTACGGGGTATGTTGTTACATTTCCCACATTAAGGTTGTCAAAACCGTTTACCATATTGCTAAATCCGTTGTCGGTGGCCACATCGAGGTAATAGGCGAATGCACCGCTTACCGAATCCCAGTTGGCATCGAAACTTGTTTGCGTAATATTTGTTGCTGCAGTAGCCACGGGTGCTCCGGGGTTGTTTGGCAATGTTGTTAATGCAATGGTGTTTGAATTGCCACTGGTTCCTCCCGAATTGTAAGCACGCAATCTGTAATAGTAATCCGTTTCGGGGGTCAGTCCCGAAACGGTATATGTTAATACGCTTCCCACGTTAAGATTGTTGTATCCGTTTACGAAATTTGTGAATGTGCTGTCGGTAGCCACATCGAGATAATATCCGTCGGCGCCGGTGGAGGCATTCCAGTTGGCATCGAAACTTGTTTGCGAAATATTGGTTGCGGCGGTGGCTACGGGTGCGGAGGGCGGATATGCAAGGGTGGTAACGTTTATGACATTTGAATTTCCACTTGTTCCTCCGGTATTGTATGCCCTTACCCTGTAATAGTAGTCTGTATTTTCGTTTAATCCCGTTACGGAATATGTTGTAACGTTGCCCACGTTAAGGTTTTCGTATCCGCTGACATATGAGGTGAATTGGTCGTCGGTAGCCACATCGAGATAGTAACCGTCGGCGCCGGTGGAGCTGTCCCAGTTGGCATCGAACCCCGTTTGTGTGATATTTGTGGCCGCCGTGGCGTTTGGTGCGGCGGGTATATCGGGCAATGTTGTAAGTGCAATAACATTGGAGTTACCGCTTGTTCCTCCGTTGTTGTAGGCTCGAACACGGTAATAATAATCCGTGTTTGCCGTAAGTCCTGTAACATTGTATGTTGTAACGTTTCCCGCATTAAGGTTATCGTAACCGCTGACCATGGATGTAAAAAGGCTGTCGGTAGCCACATCGAGATAGTAGCCGTCGGCACCGGAGGAGGCATTCCAATTGGCATCGAAAGAGGTTTGTGTTATATTGGTTGCGGCGGTGGCTACTGGAGCCGCGGGTATATCGGGAAGTGTTGTTAAACTTATTACATTGGAATTACCGCTGGTGCCGTAACTGTTGTATGCCCTTACCCTGTAGTAATATCCCGTACCGGATGTTAGTCCCGTTACGGAATATGTTGTAACATTACCCACGTTAAGGTTGTCGTAACCGCTGACCATGGATGTAAAGAGACTGTCGGTAGCTACATCGAGATAGTATCCCGTTGCACCCGACGAGGCATTCCAGTTGGCATCGAAAGAGGTTTGTGTTATATTGGTTGCCGCTGTGGCAACAGGGACGGGCGGCGATGCCTGAAAATATACTCCGTAATCTTCCGATTGTCCTATAATGGGATTGGTACATGGCGACGACATTGAGGTATAATCGGTTACCACGCGCATTCTTAACAGCTGGTTTAATACGGGGGAAGAGGGCATGGTTACCTGTTGCGTAAATGTGTTTGCCGAGTTGGCAACGGTAGTGGTGTAATTGTCTATGATTTTTTCTCCCGAATCGGAAAAGTCGCCGTCGTTATTAAAATCAATATAGACATATGTGTGAGCATTACCCGAGCTTCCCATTCTGACGCTTATTGTCAAATCGTAGGTATTGCCCGGAGTAAGAGTTGTTGAGTAACGGCAGCTGAAATCTTTACATCCGTTATCGGAATATGTATCGCCGCTTGCGTGGTCCAGATTATTTAATTTAACTCTTAAAATTCCATACCAGTAATTTCCCATTGTTTGTGTTGACAGTGCACAAACGGATGCGGGGGAATTATACACTGTAATATATCCGGTTTTGGTATTTGTGTTTCCTGCACCCGAAGTGTTCGAAGCGGTAAGAGTTACATCGTAAGTACCGGTAGAGGAGTATGTAATTTCAGGATTTTCGGAACTTGACGAGGTTGGAGACCCTCCTTGAAACGACCAGTTCCAGCTATTGGGTTTATTGCTTGACTGGTCGTAAAAGGTAACGGTGTCGCCGGAACAGGGACATGGTGCTTCTGCGGTGAAGTCGCTGTTTGGAACCGAACTGTCGTCGGGCATAATATTAAAACCTGCCGCTTGGTTATCGGTAAAGTTGTGAGTTCCCGGATTAAGGTTAGAGAGGGCAAAATACCCGTTATGGGCTCTGTCCCAGCCCCAGTTGAAGTGGAAAAGTGTTGTTCCTCCGCCATTGTCGTAGCCGTCGCATACAAAAGCGTGACCTCCCGAGCCTCCGTTGTCGCCCCGGTAAAGCAGTGGACGATTATTATCAATTTCGGTGATTAGCATGTTTTCCCACGTGGAGTTGGTATAGTTTGATTTGTTATCGAAATATGCCGATTGGTCGTACGAGAAATATGTTTTCAAGGCGGTGACGGCACTTGAGGTATAGGCTCCCGAGCCGTTTGGTCCATAGTTCATTTCCACTGCAACACCTATATGGTAAAGCAATTGTGCCACTTGCTCGTCGCTTCCCGAAAAGGTCATGTTAGCCCAGTCGTATGTTGTTGAACCGAAATCGGCCGAGAGTGTGCCGTAAGTTGGATGATAGTAACTGTGCGAACCTGTGCCCGTATGTGGGTGGGAGTGATATTTCATAATCATTCCGGTGGCTGTGGCTACACATCCTGCATAAGCATGTCCGCAAGGTCCCGAGGCATCAGCCGGACAGGAGTCGTTGTACAAACATCCTTGATTCCAGTATATGTTTTCCAAGAGCGGTCCTACGATGCTTCGCGAACCGTACGCTTTTTTATCTCTTTTAACCGAATAGTTTTCCCATTGCCGTTTTATTGTCTCGCCGGCATGCAGGGCGTGGCGTTTTACATATAATATCTGTTTTTTGTATCCGTTCATCCACGAAACAAATTGCGGAGGTTGATTTTCGGTATAATATCCCCCTTCCGTTCCGTATCCCAATACGGGTATAACGTCGTCATCGGCAGCTACAATCACAAATCCTTTATCGTCAACAATATTGAAAATGTAATAAAGTGTGGTGTCATTTTCGTCAATTGTAAAATAGTTTGAAAACTCAATTTCATCGTACCCGAAAGAGGTATGTGCATAATAGAAGTTTTTTGCAATTTTTCCGGCATAACTCTTTTTAACAGGATTTGCCTTTAAACCGCAATTTATTAATAGAACAATCATTAAATAAAAGAGGAGGTTTTTTTTCATGGCTGTTAATTATTGAAAGGTTATTTGTTGAAAATTATCTTTGATTTCAAAAATAATAAATTTTAACATTTATTCGGAAAAAAAAGAAAAAGAAACGGTTACGTGTTCCGTAACGCAACAATAACGGAGGATGCAACGATTGTCGATTTTCCGTAAGGGGAATAAAAAAGTTAATAGAACAGTTTCGCGACGTCCTTTTTGTCGCCTTCTATTTTGTTGTTGTCATTCAAGATGAACGACCCTTTTTCAATCAGCCATTTTGTTTTGGGACGGTAAAAGGAAACCTTTTTAAGAACCATTGTGGCGGGTCCGTATTCCGGTTTTTTTTGCAGTAATACGGCTCCGTAGTTACAATCGCTTATTTTGCTGTTTGATACTTTTAAGGAGGAAAGGTCTTTTGAGGCCAACCCTATGTTTGAGTTTGAAACTGTACAATTATCTATTACCAGATGTGAATCTTCGCCACCGCTGACACCTTTGTCACGGGCACCGTTGATTATACAATTTTTTACCGAAATTTTACTGCCCGAGAAATCTATTGCGTCGTTGCCTATATTTGTAAAAAGGGTTTTCTCAACGGTTCCCCTGCTGAAATCCGAGTCGAAAGCATCGCTGTGAGTGAAGTCGAAAGTGCTGTTTGAGAGTGAGAAGTTACATCTGACCAGATTCAGTGCATCTTCGCATTGGTTGCGGTAGAAAGTAACATTGTTTAAACTGACGTCGGCTTCGTAAAAGGTGACAGCACCGGTAAGTATCCACGAGTTATAATTCAAAGTGTTCATATTGTTAAATACCACATGGTTCAGTGTCGATTTTCCTTTGGGTTGAAGCACCGTGAAGCCGTTGGCACTAAAATCGGAAGAGGTTATTATCACCGGATTATCTTTTTCGCCGTTCATTATTACGGGTGAATAGGAAAGGAATATCGCCTTGTTTACAAAATCAATTTTGGTTCCTGCATCGAAATGCACCTTGTATCCCGCCGGTATTACCACATTATAATCCACCCTGTTTTCACCTTTTTTTATGTAAATCTCTTTTCCCTCCACCTTTGAAATAAGCGGGATATCAAAGCCGGCATGGCGCATTAAATATTGTTGTGCCGTTAATCCCTGCGGTTTCGGCCACGGATGTATTTTGACCACAAAGGTCTCCAACTTATCTTTTACGATGAAAAATAGAAAGTTGCTGTTAGTGTCGGTGCGGAAAGTGGTTCCTATAATTGTTCCTGCTTTAAAGGGATTAAGAGCGATGCCTTTTACAAAATGTGTATCAATGTTTTTGTTTTTATGACCCGTGCCGAGCAGCACTATGTTTTTCGGGAAATAGTTCTCAACCTTGACGGTGACAGAGT
>Ga0256914_1000563_pt1 | contig 36591 bp, 20 predicted proteins | sample HulkmetaG_FD_191571 | JGI IMG/M metagenome (GOLD analysis project Ga0256914, IMG submission 191571) | Hydrothermal chimney microbial communities from Main Endeavour vent field at the Juan de Fuca Ridge, Pacific Ocean - Hulk | ecosystem: Environmental > Aquatic > Marine > Hydrothermal vents ... | reverse complement strand
GCGAACAGCAGCTCCCGGCGGTCGAGGCCGAGGGCGTCGGCCAGTCGCAACACGACCCCGTCCCCGGGGATCTTGCCGTCGTTCTCGATCTGGACGATGTACGGCTGGGTCACGCCGACCTTCTCGGCCAGTTGCTTCTTGTTCAGGCCCAGGCGCTCCCGGTGGAACCGGATGATCTCGGCGAACGTCATGGTCGGTCCCGTCCTCCAGCCCGGGGGGGTGGAGCCCGGGCTTATCCAAGCTTAGCGACAAACAAGTTAGCTCATCCTCGCCAGACCGGTCAAGCCGGACCTGGCAAGCCGGTAAGCCCCGGGGGGTTGGAAGCGGGGAATGGGCTATACTGCGCCCTCGTGCCGGGCGTCCGAGGCCCGGAAGGGAAGCTGGACATGCCGAATCTCGCCGTGGTCGGCGCCCAGTGGGGCGACGAGGGGAAGGGGAAGGTCGTCGACCTGCTCGCCCCGCGGTTCGCCAGCGTCGTCCGGTTCCAGGGGGGGCCGAATGCCGGCCACACCGTCGTGGTCGACGGGGTGACCCACGCGCTCCACCAGGTCCCGTCGGGGATCCTGCACCCGGGAGTGCGGTGCCTCGTCGGGGCCGGGACCCTCGTCGATCCCGACCGCCTGGTCGAGGAACTCGCCACCCTCCGGGCCGCCGGCGTGGAGCCCGCCGGCCGGCTCGTCCTGTCCAGGCGGGCCCACCTGATCCTCCCGCACCACCGGGCCCTCGACGGCGCCCTCGAGGCGCGCCTCGGCAAGGGCGGGATCGGGACGACGCGGCGAGGGATGGGGCCCGCCTACGGCGCCAAGGTCGAGCGGTGGGGCGTGCGGCTCGGAGACCTGGCCCGGCCGGCCGACGTGGCGGCCCACCTGGGACGGATGCTCGACGCCGGCCTCGGCGCCTGGCTGCGGGAACTGGGGGCGGGGGTTCCCTCGCCCGGCGAGATCGAGGTGCTGGCGGCCCGGTGGTGGGAAGCCCTCGGGGAACACGTGGGGGACGTGAGCCGCCTCCTCCACGAGGACCTCCGGGAGGGGCGACCGATCCTCTTCGAGGGGGCCCAGGGCGCGCTCCTCGACGTGGACTTCGGCACCTACCCGTTCGTCACCTCGTCGAACACGATCGCGGGGGGTATCCCGGCGAGCCTGGGGATCCCGCCCCGCGCCGTCCACCGGGTGGTCGGAATCGCCAAGGCGTACACGACGCGGGTCGGGGCGGGACCGTTTCCCACCGAGGAACACGGCCCCCTGGGGGACCGGCTGCGGGACGCCGGGGGAGAGTACGGCACGACCACCGGGCGTCCGCGGCGGTGCGGCTGGTTCGACGCCGTCGCGGTCGCGCACGCGGTCCGGGTCAGCGGAATCGACGCCCTGGTGCTGACCAAGCTCGACGTGCTCGGTGGGATCGATCCGCTGCGGATCGCGGTCGCCTACGACGTCGACGGGGAACGGACGGAGTGGTTCCCCTCCACGGCAGCCGAGCTGGACCGGGCGGTTCCCGTCTACGAGGAGCTGCCGGGATGGACGGAGGACCTCTCGGGCGTGCGGCGGCTGGAGGACCTGCCCGCCGCGGCGCGGGCCTACGTGGCGCGGATCGAGGAACTGGCGGGCTGCCCGGTTTCCCTCCTCGGGACCGGGCCCGGCAGGGGAAGCGAGATCGTCGTTCCCGGGACCCTGCTCGCCGAGTGGCTTGCTTCCTGACCCGCGCTATCATGGCGCGGGCCGTTAGCTCAGCTGGTAGAGCAGCGGACTTTTAATCCGCGGGTCGCAGGTTCGAATCCTGCACGGCTCGCCTCCCGCCCCGGGCGCGGCGCAGCCACCGGGCCACGGTCGCGAGGAGCTCTTCCCGGTTGAGGGGCTTGCTCAGGTAGTCGTCCATCCCGGCCGCCAGGCACTCCTCCCGGTCGCCGGCGAGGGCGTGGGCCGTCAGGGCGACGACCGGCAGTTCCCCGAGGCCGGGCATCCGGCGGATCCGGCGGGTCGCCTCGAGGCCGTCGAGGACCGGCATCTGGACGTCCATCAGGACGAGGTCGATCGCGTCCCGCTCCCGCTCCAGGACCGCGAGCGCCTCCTCGCCGTTGGCCGCCTCGACGACCTCGTACCCGCCACGCTCGAGCAGCCCCCTGGCCAGGCGGCGGTTGACCGGGTTGTCGTCGACGACCAGCACGCGGCGGGGCCGGGCGTCCCGGGGATCCTCCGGCACGGGCTCGTGCCCGTGTCCCAGGGCGGCGAGGAGCTGGCCGTGGAGGTGGGGGCGGGTCACGGGCAGCTCGACGACCCCGACCGCGGGGGAGGGCGCCTCGCGGAGCGGGACCGGGGACACGGCGAGCACCGCCGGCTCCCGGGCCAGCAGGGGCAGGAGCCGCTCGAGGTCGCCGTTCTCGAGCACCTCCCGGGCGAGCAGGGCGACCCGGAACGGGGCCCCGTCCCGGCGCCGCTGTTCGGCCTCCGGGATCGCGGCGACCACGTTCCCGAACCCGGTGGCCCGCAGGCCGAGCTCGAGCAGCGCCTCCTGGAGCGCCTCCCGCGCCGGCTCCGCGGGATGGACCACCAGCGTCGGGATCCCGACCAGCGCCTCGTCGGGTGCCGGTGGCCTGGCCTCCCCGTCCGTCTCGAGGGGCAACTCCACCCAGAAGCGGCTCCCCTGGCCGGGGGTCGACTCGAAGTCGAGGGTTCCGCCCATCGCCCGCACCACGTGGCGGGTGAGGGCGAGGCCGAGGCCGAACCCGCCCCGGGCCCGGGTACGGGACCCGTCCTCCTGGCGGAACGGTTCGAAGATGGCCTCCCGGTTGGCGGGATCGATGCCCCGGCCGGTGTCGATCACCTCGAAGCGGAGCGTCACCCGGGTGCCGTCCGGCGGCCCCGCGGGGAGCACGCGGAGGACGACGCTGCCCCGGTCCGTGAACTTGATCGCGTTGCCGAGCAGGTTCTGGAGCACCTTCTCGACCCGGCCGGGATCCCCGAGGACCCGGGCCGGGAGATCGCGGCGGAGGATCCCGACGAGAAGGAGTCCCCTCGTCCGGGCCCGGGGCGCGAGCTGCTCGAGCACCTTCTCCGCCAGTTCCCGGGGAGAGAAGGGGCGGTTCGCCAGCTCCAGCTCTCCCGCCTCGAGGCGAGAGAAGTCGAGCACGTCGTCGATGATCACCATCAGGTCGCCGGCGCACCGGTGGACCGTTTCGAGGTGTTCCCGGAGCCCCGGGTCGAGGTCGGCGTCCAGGGCCAGCTCGGTCATTCCGAGAATGCCGTTCAGGGGGGTCCGGATCTCGTGGCTGACGTTGGCGAGGAACTGGTTCTTCGCCTCGCTCGCCGCCTCCGCCGACCTCCTGGCCTGCTCGAGGAGGGAAACGTCCCGGATCATCAGGACGATGGTCGGTCGCCCGCCGAACACGGCGTGGGCCCCGGCGACCTCGGCCTCGGCCTCCCGGCCGTCGGCCAGCGAGACCCGCACGTAGCGGTCCGCCTCGGAGGGGGGCGCGATCAGCCGCTGCAGCAGCTCCTCGACTTCCGTTCCCTCCGGGACGACGAGGATCTCGTCGAGGGGACGGCCCTCGAGCTGCTCGCGGGGCCGTCCCAGCCACCGGGATGCGAACGCGTTCACCCGCTGGATGCGCAGGTCGCCCGGGGAGACCAGGACGATCGCTTCCGGCGCCGCCTCGAGGATCGACTCGAAGCTCTGCTCCGTGTCCCGCAGGCGTCGTCCCCGGTCCTCCGCCAGCTCGTGAAGATGGAGGTGTCGGCGCTCGGCGTCGTCCAGGAGCCAGCCGGCGAGGAACGAGAGCAGCAGGCCCGAGGCGAACACGAGGAGCGGAAGCTGTCCCAGGATGCCGCCGATCAGCGGCCCCGTGCGCCAGGCGGTCACCCGCCAGGTCGTGTTGCCGAGAGGCAGGGACTTCCGGACGATGAGCAGGGGCTCACCGCCACTTCCCCGTGCCGTCTGACGGGAACCCTCCTCGCTGGCGTAGATCCGCTGGAGACGTCCGCGGTGGTCCAGGGTCGCGACCTCGAAGGCGATCCGTTCCCGGCGACCGGCGAGGACGCGATCGACCAGCGTCCGGACGCGGACGTAGACGAGACACCATCCCCGGGTGGCGGCGAGGCGCTCGTCGGGGGTTTCGACCGGCGCGCCCGCGACGTAGACCGGGCTGGCGATCCAGAGCTGCCAACCCGTTCCCCTTCCCGGGGGGAAGACCGGGGAGAGCATCGTCTGGTTTTCCCGGGCGGCCCGTTCCAGCCAGCCGGCGGCCTGGTGGGACGCGACCTGGTCGTAGCCGCGCAGGAACGAGACCCGGCCCGGGACGACCCACAGGAGGGGCGCATGGAAGGGGGCCGGGGGCGCCGGTCCCCGCGTTCCGTCCCGCGGGGTCCAGAGGCGGACGCCATGGGCCGCTTCCCAGGCCCGCCGCTCCTCCTCGGGAACCCGGGGGAGCCAGGCCACCAGGGAAATCTCCGGGTTGTCGGCGAGCGCTCCCGCGGCGAACGTGCGGAACTCCTCCTCCGCGAGGTCCGGGCGGGCCTCGACGAAGCGGGCGGCGAAGCGCGCCGCGAGCCGGGGCCGATCGACCAGGACCCGGAGGTCCGAGAGGACGTCCTGGACCTCCCGCTCGAACCCGCTGCGCACCTGGAACGCCAGGTAGCGGTGGGCGAGGACGGTGAAGGTCAGGGTCACCAGGAGGCCGACCACGAAGCCCCCCAGGCCCCAGCGCGGCAGGCCCGTGCCCCGGCGGAACGCACGCAGCACCCGCAGGGAGGCGAGCCCCGCCAGGAGCACGAGGGTGAGACCGAGGGTCGTTTCCAGCCCGACGAGCAGCAGATCGTGCACCGGTTCCTCCCGCGGGCACGCAACGGCCCCGCCCGGGGGTGGACGGGTCCCGCGGAAGACGTATCGGCCGGAAGGACGGAAACTTGTGCCGGGTTCAGGCGCCCTCGTCCAGGCTCGCGGCCAGGGCATCGAGGACCGGCTCGAGGTCGGTCACGCCGGCCTGCCGGGCGTTCTCCTCGAGGGTGCCCCAGACCGGCTCCCCGCAGGCGATGCAGACGATCCGGAACCTCGAGAGGATCCGGGCCGCCGCGGGGATCCTCTCGAGCAGCTCCTCGATCGTGATCGAGGGGGTAAGCCAGTCCGGGCGGGAACCGGCGGCCATCGTCATTCCTCCTCGGCCTGGAGCCGGTTCTCCACGTGGCGGCTGAAGAGGTCCTCGAGGGCCTCCGGGGGAAGGGCGCCGGTGATTCCGCCGATCGGCTGGCCGTCCCGGAAGAACACCATCGTCGGGATGGACCGGATGCCGAACATCCCGGCGATCCGGGGGTTCTCGTCGACGTTGATCTTGACCACGCGGAGCTTCCCCTGGTAGCGCGGTGCGACCTGCTCCAGGTTCTGGCCGAGGAAGACGCAGGGGGCGCACCAGGGCGCCCAGAAGTCGACGACGACCGGGAGGTCCGACTTCAGGACGACGTCCTGGAAGGTGTCGTCGGTGGCGTGGACGATCACGTCCTTCGTGTCCGCGTTGCCATCGTGGGGCTGGGTCATCTCGGGTCCTCTCGGTTCGCGCCGGGCCCCGTGCCCGGCCCTTCCGCCCGAATCTGGATGCGACGGGCGCCCCGAAGGTGACACGGCCCCGGCATCCCCGCCACCGGGGTCAGGGACATCCCTCCGGCGGCTCCGCCCCGACCAGGTAGAAATAGTGCTGCCCGTCCCCGGCGACGCCGTGCCGGGCCTCCGGGACCCCGGAGACCAGGGCGTTCGAGGAGCCGGCCACGTCGGCCGGATCGTGGGCCCAGGGAAAGCGCCATCGTGCCGCCCCGTCCGGCCCGTCGGCGTCGAGGACGACCGTGTGCCGGCCCGGCGCCAGGTCCACCGTCAGCCGCGCCGCCTCGTCGGCCGCCTCGTCCGGCATGCCGCAATCCCGGCCCCGGATGCGCGCCCGGCTCGGCGAGGGCAGCCCGCATCCGCCCCCGGAACGGGCGATCACCTGCCAGGTGTGTTCCCGGTTGTCCGCCGCCCCGGTGTCGGTGTAGGAACGGGCGTCGGCCGCGAGGGTCGCCACCTTCTTTCCATCCCGCCAGACCTCGAAGGTGCCCGTGCCGCCCCCTCCCCAGTCGGTGACGTCGCCCCAGGTCAGCTCGACTCCCGACAGCGCGTCGGGATCCGGGTCCCGGACCGAGAGGAGCCCGGCGAACTCCGGCGCGGGAAGGCATCCCCCGGCGGTGCAGGCGGTCGGCAGGAGGGCCCCGGTCACCGAGAGATCGTCCAGGACCGCGCCCCCGTCCGTGCCGCAGTCGGTCGAGAGGTTCAGCCGGAAGCGGACCGTGTGTCCCGCCCACGACGCCAGGTCGAAGACGAACTCCTCCCAGCCGGAGAGCCCCCCGGCCTCCGGGCCGGTGATCGCCCCCTGTTCCGGCGGGTAGTCGCAACCGTTGACCCAGTTCCCGGTGCCGCCACCGGCCCCCTGGCAGGGAGGCGGCGCCGTGTTCGCGAACGTTCCCGGGTAGCCGCCGACCGGATCGATCGGGGCGAAGTCCCCGTCGTCGACCGCCAGCTCCACGACGAGACCGTCCCACTGCCACTCGATCTCGTAGTCCGCCCAGACGTGGAGCTGGGGCGATTCCCCGGCGGCGAGATCGATCGGTGGGCTCTCGAGGGAGAGGCAGGCAAGGGGTACGTACCGGCCGTCCCCCATCGGGTCGTCGTCCGGCCACCAGGACCATCGACCCCCGTGGTGCAGGGCGATCGGGCTCCGGGTCCACCGGGCGCCCGTGTTGCGCTCGTCGACGAGCGTGACCGCCATCATCTTGACAACGTGCTCGTCGCCCCCGTCGTCGATCCAGGTGCCGACCTGCCGCGGGCCGCCGGCGCGGGCGGTCACCCGGGCGCCCGGTCCCTCGAGCCCGGTCGCGGTGTCGATCGCGCGGACTTCCCAGGTGTACGCCGTTCCCACGGGCTCACCGGAGTCGTCGAACCCGGACGCGATCGACGTGTCGGCGAAGGACGCGTCCTCGACCTCGGCGAGCAGCGTCTCGGGACCCGGGACGAAGTCCGGGTTGGCCGAGCGGTACACCCGGTAGCGCACCGGCCCGCCGCACGGGGCGCTCACCGGGTCCCACGCGAGGTCCACCTCGCAGGTCGCCGCCGCCGCGTCGGTCGCGGCCAGGTTCGTCGGCGCGGAGGGCGCGTCGTGGCAGGGCAGGCCCCCGTCCAGCTCGGCCGCCGCGGAGGCGGCCGAGGGACACAGCCCCGTTCCGTCGACCGCCGTGACCGTCCAGCTCCAGGGGCCGTTCCCGGGGGGCGTGTCGACGAGGGCGGTGTCCGGCGCACCGACCCGGCCGACGAAGGTGCCGTCACGAGAGACGTCGTAGTGGTCGGCGCCGTCCACCGGGTCCCAGCCGACGAGGACCCGCCCATCGCCGAGATCGCGAACCGTCAGGGCCTCCGGGGTTGCCGGGGCGGTGCAGCCGGGGTCGCAGGCGGCCGTCCGGTCGTCGACCAGGGCGATGTTCTCGTAGTCGACCGCGATGTCGTCGACGAGCCAGCGCACCTCGTCGTTGGCGCTCCCGTAGCAGCTGACCCCGTCCTTCCACGGGTCTCCGAAGCCCACGTGGAAGATGAGCTGGAGCTGGGTGGCATCGGGCAGCGGATCGACGACCCACTCGGACACCTTCGTCGGATCGAGGTCCGCCGTCTCGTCCTCGCCGTCGGCGCTGCGGTCCCGCCAGTAGCCCGTCGGCAGGAGTCGCCCGTCCGGGTTCGTGTAGACCTGGACCTCGGCGTGGTCGCAGTCCTTTCCGTCCTCGTTGATCGCGAAGTGATAGCTCTCGCGGAACCGGATCCGCCTGAGAAGCGTGGTCGTCCCCGGGTCGCCGGTGACGATCTTCGGGCTGACCAGCCGGTGGTGCTGCTTGCCGGCCGGGCTCAGGAGCTGGCCCAGGCAGGAGGGCAGCATCGCCTCGCGGTTCCCGTGGCAGAACCCGATGTCCCACGTGTCCTCGGTCGTGTCGCAGTCCTGGTCGGGGTCCATGAAGTACCAGCGATCCTCCGGGGCGTCCTCGCTGCCGTCGTGGCAGGCGAGGGAGGCCGACGCGAAGTCCTCGGTCCAGGTGCCGTTCACGTGGACCTCGTCCGCCTCGACCAGGAGCCGGACGGGAAACTCCCGCGGCGCCGTCCACTCGTCCGCCTCGACGACCAGGGTCAGCTCGACCGTGGAACGGGGATCGATTCCGTCCCGCAGGGAGACCCGGAACGGGCTCGCCGCCTCCGTCGCCGAGCCCGCGGGCACGGTTCCCCAGTCCGCCTGGTCGACGGACACGAAGAGGTCTCCACGGCGGGACACCAGGCGGCCGCGCACCCCGTGGAGATCGACCGGACCCGGGTTGACCAGGGGGATCGCCAGGTCGACGTCCTCTCCCCCGTCGAGGAACCCGTCCCCGTCGCAGCCCCCGGAAACCCCGGGCGTGCCGACCTCGAGGGGAGGCTGGCAGTCGACCACCGCCCGGTCGGTGGCCGCGAGGGCCGGGTCGGCGTCGTGGTAGGTCGCCGTCAGCACGTCCCCGTCCGTGACCTGGAGGGAGCCGTCCCCGGGGGCCAGGGGCTCGTTGCCGGCGAGCGGGATCGAGCCGCGGAACCGGCCCCCGCCGAGGGCGTCGAGCGTGACGGTCTCGGAGTCCCCGGAGCCGGTCGTCACCGTCACCTGGAGGGGTGCGGCGGCGTTCGTGTCGAGGACCTCGACGCCGATCTCGCCGGCGCACCCGCACCGCCCTCGGTCGAACCTCACGGTCCCTCCCGCCGCGTCCACCGGGCCGACGGCGACCACGGCGAACCCCTGCCGTACCGCGGGATCGACCCACGGGCTGCCGGGGACCGACGCGCCGATCACCTCGATCTTCCACAGGCCGGCCGGGGTGCCCCACGAGGGAAGCCGGACCATCTCGATCGTGTCGACGTCCGGGTCGGGGCGCGTTCCCGGCGCCGTGTACTCCACCAGCGCCGGGTCGTGGTTTCGCGCCTGCCAGGCGTTCCCCCAGTACTCCGTCCCGTCCGGGGCGATCACGTGGAGGTCCAGGTCGTTCACCAGGTACGTCGGCGAGGCCACGAGGGCGGGGGGGTCGGTCCAGGCGAGGACGATCCGCAGCTCCTCGTTGCGGCCGTCCAGGTAGACCTCGCGGGACCAGGTCTCACCGGTGGCGACCCCCTCCTCCCGGGGCACGTCGAACACCGCGAGGCCCCGCGTATCCCCGTCGAAGTACAGCACGTCGTCGAGCTGGAGCCGCCCCCAGCCCTGCTCGTTCGTCGGGGCGTCGTCCTGCAGCGTCGTCAGGTCACACTCCCGGTCGGACGAGCAGGAGATCTTCTGGTCCTTGTCGCACCGGTGGCAGTCCGCGTCCTCGTCGCACTCGACGAAGATGTTGCGGCACAGGCCGGCCGACAGGTCGCAGGTGTCGAGGATGCAGGGGCCGTAATCCTTGCCCGCGCTGCCGGTCATGTTCCGCGCGCCCGCGACCAGGCTCGCCCGGAGGAGGGCGGAGGAGGGAACGAAGCCGTCCTCGGACCGGGCGGTTCCCGACGGCCAGAACCCCTTCCGGTAATACTCCCGGACCAGCGCCGCGTACCCCGCGACGAGGGGCGCGGCGAACGACGTGCCCGAGACCTCCGCCCGCTCGCAGGTGCGCCCGTTCTCGCCGAGGTCGGACGTGCCGGTCACCACCGCGTGGCCCGACATCACGATGTCGGGCTTGAGCCTTCCGTCCGCGGTCGGCCCGCGGGAGGAGAACTCGGCGAGGTTCTCCGGGTCGAGCCCGTCCCCTGGATCGATGCGGGCGTCCGAGGCGCCGACCGCGAGGACGTTCTTCGCCGTTGCCGGCGAGGTGATCGTTCCGGCGTACGGTCCCCCGTTCCCGGCGCTGAAGACGAGGAGGAAGTCCGGGTGGTTCCAGGCCATCCGGTCGGCGAAGAAGGCGAAGACGTCGTACTGGTTCCCCCCGATACCCCAGGAGTTGGTCGAGATCCGGGCCCCGGCCTCGTACTCCTGCTCGAACACCTGGTCCAGGATCGGTGGAATCGGCAGGCCGAGCCCGACGAGCTCGCCCCGGTCGTCCCCGAGATCCTCGACCACCAGCTTCGCCGCCGGGGCCATCCCGTCCCCGAGGTCGTGGTGGCCGTTCGCCGGGTTCGACTCGTCGGCGAGATGGGCCGTGTCGTCGCCGGTGGCGGAGACGGCGCACCACGTTCCGTGGGGGTCTCCCTGGCGCACGTCGTAGGCGGTCGCCCGGGCCTGGAAGCTGCCGAGAAGGTTGTAGCCGATGATCTTCCGGCGGGACGTGTCCACCGGCATGGGGCCCCGGTCCGCCCCGGTGGCCGGTACCGAGGAGACGTCCGGCAGGCCGGCGTCATCCTCGAACCAGCAGGTATCCGGGTCGACCCCGGTGTCGGCGATGGCGATCACCTCGCCCTCGCCGAGCAGCCCCCGGTTCCAGATCGTCGCCGTCACGGAATAGTCCTGCCGGTTCCAGCGGTCGTAGCTCTGGCCGATCCAGGCGGCGTCGTCGTTGTGCAGGTGGGCCTCCCCGTGGGGTTCCACGGCGAGGACGTCGTCGCCCCCGGCGAGGAGGGAAAGGTTGACGCGGAGGCCCCGGCGGGGGACCCGGGCGGTGACGACCCCCAGCCCGCCGGGATCCGGCTCGGCCGCCAGGATCTCCACCCCCGGGATCGCGTCCCGGAGCCGCTCCGCGACCTTCGCGGGATCCGCCCCGGGCGCGAGGAGGAGGTCGATCGCCAGGGTCTCGACCCCTTCGCCGGGCAGGGGGCGGGCCGGGACGAACCCGGCGGCCAGCCGCCCCAGGGCCCGGTCGACCTTGTAGCCCGCCCGGTAGCGTCCCACCCAGCGTACGCCGGGCAGGCCGGCGGCCTCGGCAAGGGCCCGGCCGGTTCCGCGGACGAGCCAGGCGTCCCGCGGAACGTGGAAAAGGGGCGTGATCCCGCGGCCCGTGAGCAGCGCGCGCTCGGCGGGTCCCGGGGCGTGGTCGAACTGCACGATGGCGAGACGCGGGGCGTCCGCCGGCAGGTCTCCATCCCCGGGAGGGTCCGGCACGAACGCGGAGAGATCCGGGATGCCGTCCGCCAGCGGGTCGAACCGGGCACCGTCGAAGAGGATCGCGTGGGGCCGCGCGAGGAGCCGGCGGATCTCCTCGCGGGCCTCGCGGCGGCCCCGGGGCACGGGCGGGAAGACCTCCGGCCCGGCCGGGGCCGGCGCCGCCGCTCCGGGGGGAACGGAGGTCCGGGCGGAACGGTCCAGCGAGAGGGGCGGCGCGCCGGGACGGCTGCGGTCGGCGGCGGAGACGCCGCCGGCGGCCAGGCAGGAGAGCAGAACGAGGACGGGCACGGCCCGCCCCGGGAGCATCCTTAAAAATGGGAGCCTCATGGGGGCAGGGATACGTCCAGCCGAACCGGCGGGCAAGGGAGAATCGGGCGCGTTGACAGCCGGCCGGGCCGCTCGCTAGCATCCGGGCGTTCCCTTCCCCGTGAAGCGTCCGCCAACGGATCCCGGGGGGTCCGGGCGCGCGATCCCTGCGCCCGCGCCCCGCCGGATCGGAGGAACCCCGATGGCATTCGAAGGAGCGAGCAAGATCTGGCTCAACGGCCGGCTGATCCCGTGGGAGGAGGCGACGATCCACGTCTGCTCCCACGTCGTCCACTACGGCTCGTCGGTGTTCGAGGGGGCCCGGGCCTACAGGGCGAAGAAGGGGGCCGCGGTCTTTCGCCTGCGGGAGCACATGGAACGGCTGCTCCACTCGGCGAAGATCTACCGAATGCTGCCGAGCTACGGGCTCGAGGAGCTGGAGCAGGCCGTCCTCGAAACGATCCGGGCGAACGGCCTCGAGGAGTGCTACATCCGGCCGATCGTCTACCGGGGCTTCGGTTCGCTCGGTGTCAACCCGACCAACTGCCCGATCGACACGGCGATCGCCGTCTGGAAGTGGGGCGCCTACCTGGGGGACGAGGCGCTCAACGACGGCGTCGACGTCTGCGTCTCCACCTGGAACCGGGTCGCCCCGAACACGTTCCCCGCAATGGCCAAGGCCGGTGGCAACTACCTGAACTCCCAGCTGGTCAACATGGAGGCCCGGGACCGCGGGTTCGTCGAGGGGATCGCCCTCGGTCCGAGCGGCCTGATCAGCGAGGGGTCGGGCGAGAACCTGTTCGTGGTCTGGCGGGGCAAGGTGCTGACGCCGCCGCTTGCCGCCTCGATCCTGCCCGGGATCACCCGGGACACCGTGATCACCCTGCTGCGGGAGATGGGGTTCACCGTCGAGGAGCAGATGATCCCGCGGGAGATGCTCTACGTGGCGGACGAGGTCTTCTTCACCGGCTCCGCCGCCGAGGTCACCCCGATCCGTTCCGTCGACCGCATCCCGGTGGGCAAGGGGACCCGCGGAGAGGTGACCCGGGCGATCCAGGAAAAGTACTTCCAGGTCGTCCGCGGCGAGGACCCGGATCACGAGGACTGGCTGACCTGGGTCTACAACTGACGCCGAAACGGGCCGGGGGGGCGGCCGGGGTTCAGCGCTCCAGCCGCTCCAGCCAGTGGCCGATCGCTTCCGGCCGCGGGGGGAGCACCGAGCGGACCCCCGCGGCCGAGGCATGTTCGGCGAGGGTTTCCGCGTCCTCCGGGAGCAGCCCGAGGATCGGCGAGCCGCCGGCCAGCTCCCGGGCCGCCCCGATCCCCCGGTCGCCCGTCGAGGGGATGTCCACGATCACCGCCACCGGTGGTTCCCCCCGGCGCAGGAGCACCCGGCCCCGGTCGAGGTCCGGGGCGTGGCGGGGGGAATACCCACCGAGGCGCACCCCCTCCTCGACGGCGGGCAGCTCGACGAGGTCCTGGGTCAGGATCAGCACCCAGCCCGGCATCACCGTCACCCTCCCCCCGGGGTGCACGTTGCTCCCCGGTCCGGCGGAAGCCTACATTGCCGGGGGGGACCGATCCACCCCGCGGAGGAGGCGCGCGCCGTGCACATCAACGACCTGCTGAAATCGGCGGCCGAGAAGGGGGCCTCCGACCTTCACCTGAAGGTCGGCTCGTACCCGGTGATCCGGGTCGACGGGCGGCTGATGGCGATGACCGAGCACCCCCGGCTGATGCAGGAGGACACGATCGCCCTCGCCTTCTCCATCATGAGCGCCCGGCAGAAGCAGAAGTTCAAGGAGAACTTCGAGATCGACATGGCCTACTCCGTGCCGGGCCTCGGGCGTTTCCGGGTCAACGTCTTCCAGCAGCGCGGGTCGGTCGGTCTCGTGCTCCGGGTGATCCCGGCCCGCATCGTCTCGATCCGCGACCTGCACCTGCCGCCGGTGATCGAGACGATCGCCAACGAGCGGCGCGGCCTCGTCCTGGTCACCGGCGCCACCGGCTCCGGGAAATCGACCACCCTCGCCGCGATGATCGACCACGTCAACTCGACCCGCTGCGAGCACATCATCACGATCGAGGACCCGATCGAGTTTCTCCACCGGGACAAGAAGTCGCTGGTCAACCAGCGCGAGGTCGAGGTCGACACGAAGTCGTTCGCCGACGCCCTGCGCTCGGCCCTCCGCCAGGACCCCGACGTGATCCTCGTCGGCGAGATGCGGGACTACGAGACGATCGAGACGGCGCTCCTCGCCGCCGAGACGGGACACCTGGTCCTCTCCACCCTGCACACGATCGACGCCACCGAGACGGTCAACCGGATCATCTCCGTGTTTCCCCCCCACCAGCAGAAGCAGATTCGGCTCCAACTCGCCACGGTCCTGCGGGCGAGCATCTCGATGCGCCTCGTCGACCGGGCCGACGGCAAGGGCCGGGTGCCCGCGGTCGAGGTGATGCGGGTCACCCCGTACATCCGGGAATGCATCGAGAACAAGGACAAGACGAAGCTGATCCGGGACGCGATCGCCCAGGGAACCTCCCAGTACGGGATGCAGACGTTCGACCAGTCGCTCTACCAGCTCTGGAAGGGCGGCCTGATCACCCGGGAAGAGGCCCTGGCCAAGGCGACGAACAAGGACGAGCTGCGCCTGCGGATGGAGGGGATCGAGTCCACCGCCGACGCCGCCCAGGCCGAGATGGAACGGCACCTCCACGGTGACGCGGCCGAGGAGGAGATCCCCGGGCTGGTCCGGCTCGGGGACGGCGACTGAGCGGCGAACTCCCCGGCGGGCTATCCTCGCCGGGATGGCCCGGGCACCGAGGAAACCGGTCGATCCGTGGGAGGCGGCCCTCGCCGCCCTCGCCCGGCGCGCCCTGACCGAGGCGGAAATCCGGCGCAAGCTGGTCCGGAAGGGGGTCCCGGACGGGGCGATCGAGGACGTCCTGGCCCGGCTGCGTCGCCTCCGGTACGTCAGCGACCGGGACGTTGCCTATAATCACGCGGCCCAGCGGGCCCGCGAGGGCCGGCGGGGTCCCCTCCGCGTCTTCCGCGAGCTGCTGGCCCGGGGCGTCTCCGGGGAGCTGGCCCGGGAGGCGGTCGACGCGGCGTATCCCCGGGACGAGCAGCGGGAGCGGGCCCGGCGGGCCTTGGCGCGCCTCGCCCCGGGCGGGATCCCGCGGGACCCGGCGGAACGGGCCCGGCTCTTCCGGAAGATGGTTCGCCAGGGGTTCGCGGCCGGGGAGGTCCGGGCCCTTCTCGACGAGGTCGACGACGATGGAATCCCGTGACGTGCGTCGGAAGTTCCTGGAGTTCTTCGCCGAGCGGGGTCACCAGGTGGTGCCCTCGAGCCCCCTCGTTCTCCCCCGCGATCCGACCCTCCTGTTCGCGAACGCGGGGATGAACCAGTTCAAGGGCGTGTTCCTCGGGAGGGAGACCCGGCCGTACCGGAGGGCGACCTCGGTCCAGAAGTGCCTGCGGGTCTCCGGCAAGCACAACGATCTCGAGGAGGTCGGACGCACCCCGCGGCACCACACCTTCTTCGAGATGCTCGGCAATTTCTCCTTCGGCGACTACTTCAAGCGGGAGGCGATCGCCTGGGCGTGGGAGCTGGTCACCGGGGTCTACGGGATCCCGGCGGAGCGGCTCTGGGCGACGGTCTTCGCCGGGGACGACCAGTTCCCGGCCGACGAGGAGGCCGCCCGGCTGTGGGTGTCGGAGACCGACCTGCCGGCGGGCCGGGTGGTGGCGCTGCCCCGGAAGGAGAACTTCTGGCAGATGGGGGACACCGGCCCCGCCGGGCCGTGCACCGAGCTGCACGTCGATCTTCGGCCCGGCGGTCCCCCGGAGGCGACCCCCGAGACCGATCCCGAGCGGTTCCTCGAGATCTGGAACCTGGTGTTCATGCAGTACGACCTCCAGCCGGACGGGTCCGCCCGGGAGCTGCCCGCCCCCTCCGTGGACACGGGGGCGGGGCTCGAGCGGCTGACCGCCGTCCTGCAGGGGGTTCCCAGCAACTACGACACCGACCTGTTCCTGCCGATCCTCCACCCGCTCGCCGAGGAGGCCGGGATCGCGTACGGGGAGAACCGCGAGAAGGACGTCTCCCTGCGGGTGATCGCGGACCACCTGCGGGCGATCACCGCCCTCGTGGCCGAGGGAATCATCCCCGGGCCGGAGAAGCGGGGCGCGGTGCTCCGGAGGATCCTGCGCCGCGCCCTGCGCCACGGGCGGCTCCTGGGGCTTCCCGTGCCGTTCCTCCACCGGCACGTCCGGCATGTCGTCGCGGTGCTCGGGGACACCTACCCGGAGTTCCGGGAGCAGCGGGAACTGATCGAACGGATCGTCCGGCGCGAGGAGGAACGGTTCGACCGCACCCTAGCCGCCGGTTTCGAGCTGCTCGAGGAGCGGATCGAGGAACTGCTCGCCCGGGGGGAGACCGTCTTCCCGGGGGACGAGGCGTTCGTCCTCGAGAGCGAGCGGGGCCTCCCCCTCGACCTGGTCCGGGACGCCCTCGAGGAGCGGGGGATGGCCCTCGACGAGGCGGGCTGGGCGGCGGCTCGCCAGCGCCACGTGGAGGCCTCGCGGGCGAAGGTCGCCGCGGGCGACGCGTCCGCCACGGCCGCCGCGGCGGAGGCCTGGATCCCCTGGCGCGGGAAGGGATCCCGGTTCGCCGGGTACGAGACCCTCGAGGTCGGGGCGGCCCGGGTGCTCGGCGTCTTCCGGGACGGCGCCGAGGTGGACGGCCTCGCGGCGGGGGAGACCGGCGACGTGATCCTGGACGAGACCCCGTTCTACGCCGAGTCCGGGGGCCAGGTCGGCGACCGGGGCCGCCTGGCGGGCGGAGAGGTGCGGGCCCGCGTGCTCGACACCACGTCCCCGGCCGAGGGGGTGATCCTCCACCGGGTCGAGGTGGAGGCCGGGACCCTGGTCCCCGGGACGGTCGTCGTCGCCTCCGTCGACCCGGACCACCGGGCCGCGGTGCGGCGGCACCATACTGCCACTCACCTGCTCCACGCCGCCCTCCGGAGGATCCTCGGGACCCACGTGCGACAGGCGGGATCCCTGGTCGCGCCGGACCGGCTCCGGTTCGACTTCAGCCACTACGAGGGGATCGACGAGGCGACCCGTCGGGAGATCGAGGCGTGGGTGACGGCCCGGATCGTCGAGGATCTCCCCGTGGAGACCGTCGAGCTTCCCCTCGAGGAGGCCCTCGAGTCCGGCGCGATCGCGTTCTTCGGGGACCGGTACGGGGAACGGGTGCGGGTCGTCCGGATCGGCGACGCCTCGATGGAGCTGTGCGGCGGAACCCATTGCTCCCGGACGGGGGAGATCGGGCCGTTTCTCGTGCTCGGGGAGCGGGGGGTGGCCGCCGGCGTGCGGCGAATCGAGGCGGTCGCCGGGCCGGCGGCCCTCGCCCGGGTCCAGGAGTGGCGGGCCTCGCTGGAGGAGGCGGCCCGGGCTCTCGGCGCGTCGCCCGCCGAGGTGCCGATGGCCGCCGCCCGGCGCCACGAGGAGGCGAAGCGGCTCGCCAGGGACCTGGAGGCGCTGCGGCTCGAGCTGGCCCGCGCCCGGGGCGGGGGCGGAGAGGCCGTGGAGGTGGAGGGGCTCCGGGTGATCGCGCGCCGGGTCGATGGCCTCGGCAAGGGTCCCCGGAGGGACCTCGCCGACCAGCTCCGGCAGAAGGACCCGGCGGCGGTCGTGGTCCTCGGCGCGGCGGACGGGGGGAAGGCGCAGCTCCTGGTCGCCCTCGGGGAGGAGGCGCGGGCGCGGCTCGACGCTCGCGCGTTGATCCGGGACCTGGCGGCACACGTTCGCGGTGGCGGGGGCGGCAGGCCCGACCTGGCCGAGGCGGGTGGCAAGGATCCGTCCGGGGTCGATCGGGCCCTCGAGGAGACACCGGCGGCGGTGAAGCGGCTGCTCGGGGCCTGAGAGGACGTCCGCTGGCCCCGGGCCCCCCGGGAGCCCAACGTTGGCCTCGTGAGGATCCTGCTTGCCGTTCCCGCCGTCCTGCTCGCCCTCGCGGCCGGTACCGCGCTCCCGGCGACCGCGGGAGACCGGTGTTCCGGGGATCCGGTCGGCCCGCCTTACCAGCGCCTGATCGAGCGTGTGGCGCGGCGGCACCGGATCGACCCGGGCCTGCTCGGCGCCCTGGTCGAGGTCGAGTCGGGCCGGGATGCCTCGGCCCGCTCCCGGAAGGGGGCGCTGGGGCTGGCCCAGTTGATGCCGGAGACCGCGCGCCGGTTCGGGGCGCGAGACCTCCTCGACGCGGAGGAAAACCTGGAGGCCGCGGCCCGGTACCTCCGCCACCTCCTGCGGCGGTACCGGGGCGACCTCCGCCTCGTCCTGGCTGCCTGGAACGCCGGCGAGGGGGCCGTCGAAAGGTACGGCGGGGTTCCTCCATACCCGGAAACCGTCGCATTTGTTCGGAAGGTCCTGGAGCGGTTCGAGTTGCTCCAGGGGGGCAGGCCGCCGGGCGGTCCGGGTCCGGGGCCAATCCGGGTCGAGCGCGATCCCCGGGGCGGGATCGTGATCACCAACCGCTGAGACGTCCGGGGGGGGGCCGAACGACCAGGTTTCCAGGAGGCTTCCCGCCGAACGAAACGGGCCCGGGCAGCCGCTTCGCCGGATCTCCGTGGGGCGACGAGGGCGATCCGCCGAACTCCGCGAAAATCGGGGGGTTTCGGCGGATCGCCCCCGCATTTTTTTCTTGACACCGGGGGGCTTCAGCGTACTTTTCGGCACGAGCTGGGCCCCGGAATGGGCCGGGGACCAGTCCATGGATCAGAACGAAAACCAGAAAGGGGGTCGGTAAGTCGAGAGTCAGGCGCAGAAAGACAGAGTTGGTAGAGAGACGGTAACCAAAACGAAGTACCGACGGAAAAGGAGCCATTCAATGAGGAAGCTTGTCTACACCGCGTTCATTGCGGCGGTGGTCCTCTCGCTCGGCTGTGCCATCACGAACTACCCGGTGATCTTCGACACCGCCGGCCCGGATGCCGACCAGGTGCTCGATCACGGCTACGAGATGGCCTACATCAAGCCGGACGGCGACATCGCCCTCATCTACGATGACGGGTCCGACAACCTCTACACCCTGGTCAGCCAGACGTGGGAAGGCGACCAGTGGCTGAAGACCTACAACAACTTCGACGCTTCCGCGTCCATCTTCTTCCTGGACCAGACCTACTGCGACCCGAACCGGCAGACCGACTGCGCGGTCTTCGTGGCCTGGAACCCGGACCTGCCCGACAACTACCCGCACGGCGCTTCCGCTGGTTCCGGCAACGTCGTCGACGATCCGTTCGACGGCACCATGAACGAGGACTGCTCCGGTGCGCGCAGCCTCTCGCTGCTGGTCTCCATGACCTCCCGGATCGGTGAGTGCGGCAGCGGCCTCTGGGCCGACAAGCAGGCTCTCGCGTTCGAGTTCGCCAACCTGGACACCGTGACCTTCCGTGGTCGCGAGGTCTACGAGCTGCCGGTCGACTCCTCCGTCGCCTCCTTCGAGGTGGTCGGTGAGGACGGCGCCTCCACCCAGGCTCCGATCTACGGCCGGTTCGTCGGCTACGTGGACAACCAGTTCCGCGTTGCCGTCCCGGTGACCCCGAACGCGAAGTACCAGCTCCGCTGGGCCAAGAACTGGGTCGAGAATCACGGCAACTTCGCCGAGATCAACGTGACCTACGGCTCGCTGAACGCGAACTTCAAGGTCAAGGTCACCACCTTCGACGGTGCCCTCGACCGGTTCTGATCCAGCCCGAACTGGAAGCCTGAACTGCTCGCGAACTGAAGAAGAAAGGAGCGAGAACCCATGAGGAAGCTGCTCTATGCCGCGTTCTGCCTGGCCCTGATCGCCTCGCTGGGCTGCGCGATCACCGATTACCCGATCATCACTGACGACCGTGGCGACTACAGCGGGATCATCCGCACCGGCCACAAGGCCTACGTCACCGGCACCAGCCAGATCGCCCTGATCTACCCGGACGGCTCCGACGAGCTGTTCTCCATGGTGTGGCAGAACGCCTACGGTGATCAGAAGCTCTACACCTTCAACAACTACGATCCGACCGCGACCGCGATCTTCATGGATCAGACCTACTGCGACTGGCGGTACGACGGCTGCGAGATCGTTCGCGCCTGGAACCCCCACCAGAACGACGACCAGTTCGACTTCGAGTTCTTCGAGGACTGCTCCGGCGCTCGCAGCCTGTCCCTCCTGGTCGCCCAGGGCTCCCGCCTTGGTGAGTGCGGTGACGGCCTCTTCCGGTCCGACCTCCAGGGTCTTGCCGGTGAGTTCGCCGATCTCGCCACCACCACCTGGCGCGGTGAGACCGCCTACGTGATCCCGGTCAACGCGGCCAACACCACCGTGGCCCTCAACGGGATCGCTGCCCCGGTGTACGGCCAGTTCAACGGCTTCGTGACCGAGAAGCTCCAGGTCATGGTTCCCATGACCCCGAACGTCCGCCACGAGCTGAAGTGGCTCTCCCGCTGGATCGCCGAGAATGGCGACCAGGCGACCGTGACGATCAGCTACGACAGCATTTCCGCTGACCTGAACGTCAAGTTCGCCGCCGAGGGCATCCACTACAACGCCGATCGTCTCTGATCCAGGAACCTGCGCCTGATCTCGACGGGGAGGCGGCCTTCGGGCCGCCTCCTTTTTTGTCCTTGCGGGAGCGTCCGTTCGGCGTACTTTGCACGCGAGGAGGCTCTCCGCGCCCGCGACGGGAAGCGAGTGGATCGATGCGACGGGTCGGGCGGAGAGGGAAAGGAGCCCAGGTACCATGAAGAAGCTGCTCGGCATCCTGCTGGTGACGGCGCTGGTCGCCGCGGTCGGGGGCTGCGCCCTCACGGACTACCCGGTCATCACCGACGACAGGGGGGACTACTCCGGCGTCATCCGAACGGGCCACAAGGCGTACATCACCCAGACGTCCCAGGTAGCGACGATCTGGCCGGACGGGTCGGACGAGCTGTTCTCGATGGTCTACCAGAATGCCTACGGTGACCAGCGGCTCTACACGTTCAACAACTTCGACCCGACGGCGACGGCCCTGTTCCTCGACCAGAACTACGGCTACTGCGACTGGAACTACGAGGGTTGCGAAATCGTCCGGGCCTGGAACCCCCACCAGAACGACGACGCGTTGGACTACGAGTTCTTCGCGGACTGCTCGGGTGCGCGCAGCCTGTCGCTCCTGGTGGCCCAGCAGAACCGTCTCGGTGAGTGCGGGGATGGCCTGTTCTCGGCGGACGTCCAGGGCCTGGCCGGCGAGTTCGCGGACCTGGCGACGACCACGTGGCGGGGCGAGACGGCTTACGTCATCCCGGTCAGCGCGGCGAACACCAGCGTTGCCTTGGACGGCGTGGTGGTGCCCCTCTACGGCCAGTTCAACGGGTTCGTCACGGACAGGCTCCAGGTGATGATCCCGATGACCCCGAACGCCCGGCACGAGCTCAAGTGGCTCTCCCGCTGGATTGCCGAGAACGGCTCGTCCGCGACCGCGACGATCTCCTGGGGCAGCCTTTCCACCGACGTCCAGGTCCGGTTCGCCGAGCAGGGGATCCACCACAACGCCGACCGGCTCTGACCCGTTCGTTCACGAAGACGATCCCCGCGGGACGGCGACGGCCGTCCCGCGGTTGCTTTCCGGGGAATCAGGGTTGCCCCGCGACCTTCCGGGCCCGCGCGACGGCCGCGACGGGATCGACCAGGCCGTATCCGGAGGCGGGGTCCGGGCCCTCCGGGGGAAGGTCCCGGGCCGTTTCCCGCAGGATCTCCATCACCTGGAGCGGCGTCAGTTCCGGGGCGACCTGGAGGACCAGGGCGGCAACCCCGCCGACCCAGCCGGTGGCATGGGACGTTCCCGAGGCCAGGCCCAGGGAGCGTGGCGTCGGCGGAGCGGGTACGGGGAGCTGGAACCCCGGTGCCGCCACGTCCGGGAAGACGCCCGTTCGGCCGCAGGGGGACGGCCCACGGGACGAGGGTTCGATCACCCGGAGGTGACGATCGATGGCCGCGACGGCGAGGGGGCCGCGCCCCGCGGGGAGGGGCAGGTTCGCGGGCGACTGGCAGCTCCCCGGGTCGGGACCGTCGTTGCCCGCGGCGAAGACCGGCAGGACGCCGGCGGCCAGGAACGCCTCGACCATCGGCAGGTCCCGGTCATCGCAGGAGCCCTTCCCGTGTCCCCAGGCCCCGAGGACGACGTCGAGGCGCCGGGTCTCGAACAGCATCCAGTCCGCGGCGAGGGCCATGTTGACGTTGTTGTAACTGTTGTACTGGTTCGCCAGGGCGGCGACCCAACGCGCGCCGGGAGCCGCGCCGAGGGCGTGCCCGCGGACCGACCGCCCGAGGGCGCAGGCGAGCACCTCCGACCCGTGGGGGACGGTGTCGACCGGGTCGGGGCGGCCGCCCACCGGGTCGAACCAGGAGGGGCCGTCGGCCCGGGCGGCGCGGAGTGCCTCGTGGTCGCCCATGACGCCGGAGTCGAGGGAGCCGATCACGATTCCCCTGCCATCGATACCGGCATTCCAGAGGGCCGGCAGGCCGAGGGCCTCCACCCCCCAGCTCGGGCCGGGAGGCACCGGGTCGGCCTTCCGGAGGAACGACGCGGTGCGACGCCGGGCATCCCGGACCGAGTCCACCTCGGGGACCAGGCGGGCGACCTCCGGCAGGGCGGCGATCTCCGGGAGGGCCGAGAGCTTCGCCACCACGTGGATGCGGTTCATGTAGCGGATCGGTTGCCACCAGTCGACGAGGCCCCGCGCCTGCAGGTCCTCGAGGAGAGGCCGGACCACCGCGACGCCCCGGAGCGAGAGGCGCCGCAGCTCGCGCAGGGTGAACTCCCGGAACGCGGAGCGGGGGATCCTCCCGGACGCCTCGAGGGAGAGGATCGGGGCGAGGTCCGGTTGTTCCCGGAGGTCGACGAGGAGGCGCAGCCAGGCGCGCCCGTCCGGGCCCGCCAGTTCCCGGAAGCGAGGAGAGAGCCGTGTCTCGCGGGGCAGGATCCGGGTCGGGAGCCGGGCAGGGAGGGCCGGGCGACGTGGGAGGTCGGCGGTCCGGCAGGCGAGAACCAGGAAGAGCAGCGGCAGGACGCGTCGAACCATCTCGGACACCTCCGGGATGACAGGATGAGGAGGTCCCGTACAATATAGGAATTCGGGCTGCACGGGGCCCCTTCGGAACGTACATTCGCTCGCGTGAGGCGCCTTCGCTCACGGGAGGACCCGGTGCAGCCAGTCCCCCTTCGAGCCGACCGATACCTGCCGGGGAGCTTCCCTTCCCGGCCGTCCCGGGGCCCGTGCGTCCCCGTTCCCAACCAGAAGTGGAGGTATGCGATGAGACACGTGAGGACCGGGCTTTCCGCCTTCGCCACGGTGAGCTCCCTCCTCACTCTGCTCGCGATCCTGTGCGCGCCCGCGTGGGCGGGGCGGGTGAACGAGATCGACCTGGCCGCCGGGCAGGACATCCTCCGGATCGGGCAGGGCGGCAGCGACCAGTTCGGCGACACCGTGGCCGTCGGGGATTTCAACGGGGACGGCACGCTCGACTGGGCGGTCGGGGCGCCCGGGCACGACGGGGAACGCTCGGACCGGGACGCCGCTGGGGCGGTCTTCGTGTTCTACGGCGATCCTCCCTTCGACCACGAGCTCGATCTCGGGAACGGCGCCGAGGCGGACCTCGTGATCTACGGCGCCCACGCGGGCGACCAGCTCGGGACCCGGATCCTCTTCGTCGACCTCGACCAGGACGGGATCGACGACCTGGTCCTCGGCGTGCCTTCCGGGGCCGGCCCGCGGGGCGCCGGCTACGACGCGGACGGGGACGGCACGGCCGACCCGGAGGGCCTCCGGGCACGGGGAGAGGTCTACGTGCTGTTCGGCGGGCGCTTCCGGGGCAAGGTCCTCGACCTGTGGCGCCCGGACCAGACGAAGACCAGCGCCGACCTCTGGATCCTCGGTGCCCACGCGGGAGACCGTCTCGGGGCCTCGCTCTCGGCCGGCGACGTCAACGGGGACGGCAGCCCCGACCTGGTGATCGGCGCGATCGACGCCGACGGGCCGGACGGCAACAGGACCAGCGCAGGCGAGATCGACATCCTGCTCTCGGGAACGACCACCTTCGAGGACGGCGTGCGGGACTTCCACGCGACCCCCCCGGACGCCGTCATCTACGGGCCTTCCTACGATTTCGACGACGACGGCACGGACGATCCGAACGAGACGGTCGACGAGCAGGGCCAGCTCGGGGGCGTCGTCGCCGTCGGTGACGTTTCGGGGGACGGGATCGACGACATCGTCTTCCAGCTCCAGCGGGGCCGGGGGCCGACGAGCGAGCCTCGCCCGAACGCCGGCGAGGTGGGCATCGTCTTCGGTGAGACGAACTTCCCGGCCACCCGCGACCTCGATGACGGCATCCCGACCCGCATCTGGGGAGCCGACCCGGGGGACTCCGCGGGCGAGGCGATCGCGCTCGGGGACGTCGACGGGGACGGGAAGCTCGACATCGCGATCGGGGCGCCGTTCGCCGACGGGGCGGACGGGGACGGCACGTCCCGGCAGGGGGTCGGCGAAGTGTCGGTCCTGTGGGGGCCGCGCACCGCCAACGAGACCATCGACCTGCGCGAGGACCTGCCGGACACCTTCTTCGGCTTCACCATCATCGGGAAGGACGGGGACGACGGCTTCGGCGATGACGTGGTGATCGCCGACGTCGACCACGACGGTTACGGCGACGTGATCGTCGCGGCTCCCTATGCCGACGGGCCCGACGACGGGGATCCCCGGCCCGGCGCCGGCGAGATCTGGATCCGCTACGGCAAGCAGGAGCACCCCGCCGCCAACGAGGACTTCGGGGGTGCCTCGAGCGGAGACCCGGTCATCTGGGGCCGCTCCCAGGGGGATACCCTTGGCGGCGGCCTCGCGGCCGGAGACATCAACCACGACGACGAGGCGGAGATCCTCGCCGGGGCGCCTTTCCAGGACGGGCCGGACCTCGGGGAGGGCGAGCGGCTGGGGGCGGGAGCCCTCTGGCTGCTCACGCCGATGGACGACGACAACGACACGTATCGGAACCTTTTCGACAACTGCCCGAAGACCTTCAACGACGACCAGGCGGACTACGACGAGGACCTCTGGGGCGACTACTGTGACAACTGCCAGTACGACGCCAACCGGGACCAGGTCGATACCGACCAGGACACCATGGGCGACGTCTGCGACGAGGACGACGACAACGACTACGTCAACGACGACGATGGCGACGGCACCCTGGACGACTTCTGCGACACCGGCCAGACCAGCGGTTGCGACGACAACTGCCGGACGGTTCCCAACGGCACCACGGACCCGGATCCGCAGAAGGACTCCGACGACGACGGCATCGGCGACGCCTGTGACAACTGTCCGAACACCCCGAACTTCGACCAGGCGGACAACGACGGCGACGGGCAGGGGGATGCCTGTGACCCGGACGACGACGGGGACGGGATCGCCGACACGACCGACACCTGCCCCGGCGTGCCCGGCCCGAACACCGATTCGGACGGTGACGGTCTCGGGGACGTCTGCGACAACTGTCCCAGCGTCTCGAACGCCGACCAGGCGGACCAGGACGGTGACGGCGTGGGCGACGCCTGCGACAACTGCCCGGACGTGGCGAACTCCGACCAGGACGACGTGGACGGCGACGGCGTGGGTGGCCGCTGCGACAACTGCCCGCACACCGCGAACGCCGGCCAGGACGACCAGGACGGCGACGGGATCGGGGATGCCTGTGACAACTGTCCCGACGTGGCGAACCCGGACCAGGCCGATACCGATGGTCCGCAGGCGACCGACGAGTGCCCCTGGGACGATGCGGACGGGGACGGCACGGTCGATCCCGGCGAGTCGGGCGGCCCGGACGGAGTCGGCGACGCCTGCGACAACTGCCCCAAGGACTGCAATCCGTCGCAGGAGGAAGGCGGGTGGTTCCCGGACCATGACGGCGTGGGCGACGCCTGCGACAACTGCCCCGGGTACAAGAACGGGAACTGTGACGCCGACCCGGTCCAGAACTGCGACGCCGACGGCGACGGCACCATGTCCGACCAGGAGTACGAGGACGGCTTCCAGCGGGACACCGACGGGGACGGCCAGGGAGACGCCTGCGACTCGGACGACGACGACGACGGGGTGAACGACACCGACGACAACTGTCCGAAGCTCGCGAACGCGGGGCAGGAGGACGCCGACTCGGACGGCGTGGGCGACGCCTGCGACAACTGCCCCGAGGTGCAGAACCCGGAGCAGACGGACACCGACGGGGACGGCCTCGGCGATGCCTGTGACAACTGCCCGGAGATCAAGAACATCACCCAGACCGACTCCGACGGTGACGGCATGGGGAACCCGTGCGACGACGACGACGACAACGACGGGATCCCCGACGACGACGGGGACGGTACGTGGGACCCGTGCACGGGCGGCGCCACGAGCGACTGCGACGACAACTGCACCTACGTGCCGAACGCCAACCAGGAGGACCAGGACGGCAACGGGGTCGGCGACGCGTGTGACTACACCCGGATCGACCTCAACGGCGATACGGACGACTACGTCCTCTACGGCACCGACAAGCTGGACAACCTGGGCCGGACGGTCGCCCGCGGCGACGTCAACGGTGACGGGATCGAGGACCTGGTGGTCGGCGCCCCGTCGGCGAACGGGCCCCCGTCCGACCCGCGGGACTTCGCCGGCGAGGTGTACGTCGTCTTCGGACCGATCAGTGGCGGCGAGCAGGATCTTTCCGTGGACACCGAGCACGCCGACGTGACGATCTGGGGCGAGCACGTGGAGGACCTGTTCGGCCAGGCCCTTGCCGTCGGCGACGTCAACGGTGACGGGGTCGACGACATCGTCGTCGGGGCTTCCCAGGCACGCTGCGTCGGGGCGCCCCTCGACGAGGACGGTGACGGCACCGACGATGCCGACACGCACTGCGGCCGGGTCTACGTCTTCTACGGGCGCGAGGCCTGGGATGCCGAGATCGACACGGAGAACGACTCGACGGCCAGCGACGCGAAGGACAACCCGGCGAACGTCGACGCCTTCTTCGCCGGCCAGCGGGGTGGCGTCGGGCTCGGCCGGACCCTGGCGCTGGGCGACATCAACGGCGACGGGATCCTCGACATCGCGATGGGCCAGCCCTCCTACCGCGAGTACGACGAGAACAATCACCTGGTGACCACGGGGGCGGTATCGGTCGCGTTCGGGTCGACCAGCCTGCCGTACCGGACGAACTACAAGGCGTATCCCTCGGACCGGACGGACCCGGACTTCTTCGTCAAGGGAGGCGAAGAGTCGGACTTCGCCGGGCGGGTCGTCGGCTTCGGCGACGTCGACGGCGACGGGATCGACGACCTGCTGGTCGGCGCACGGGCCGGTGACGGGCCGGGAAACAACACGAGCGGATGCGGGCAGTTGCACATCGTGTTCGGGGACAGCGGGCTGTCTTCCGGCACGGTCCGCGACCTGGCCACGGACCCGGATCCGTACCTCTACGGCGTCGACGCCAACGACAACCTGCCGACCTCGATCTGCACCGGGGACCTGGACGGTGACGGCAGGGATGACCTGCTGATCGGCGTCACGGGCGGTGCGGGGCCGAGCAACGGGCGGTTCTCCGGCGGCGAGGCCTACGTCGTCCTCGGGCGAGAACGCTCGAGTTGGCAGACCGACGAGGTCGGAGCGCTGGCCGCGACCCGCATCTGGGGCCGCCACGAGGGGGACGCCCTCGGCCAGGCCTGCACGATCGGCGACCTGGACGGCGACGGCACGATGGAACTGGCGATCTCGGCCCTCTACTCGGAGGGCCCGGTCCAGCCCGGCCGAACCGACGCCGGCGAGGTCGTGATCCTCTCCTGGAAGCGGATCAAGAACGACTTCGAGGTCGACCTGCTGACGGAGAACGCCGACTGGTCGATCCTCGGGGCCGACTCGGTGGACGATCTCGGCATCGACCTCACCGCCGCCGACTACAACCGGGACGGGGTGCTCGAGATCGTCGTCGGGGCCGACAGCGGGGACGGCGACCCGGACGACACCGCCGACCGGATGGATACGGGTGAGTGCTGGGTCGTCTCGCTGATCGACCTGGACGGTGACGGCATTCGCGGCATGGCCGACAACTGCCCGGGCCTCGAGAACCCCGGGCAGGAGGACCAGGACGGGGACGGCGTGGGCGACGCCTGCGACAACTGCAAGAAGACACCGAACCTCGACCAGAAGGACTCGGATGGCGACGGGATCGGCGACGCCTGCGAGAACGACGGCGACGAGGACGGGATCCAGGACGACGACGGCGACGGGACGAACGATCCCTGTACCGCCGGCAACATCGACGACTGCGACGACAACTGTCCCTCCGTCGAGAACCCGACCCAGGCGGACCAGGACGGGGACGGAGTCGGCGACGCGTGCGACGACGACATGGACGGCGACGGCGTCGCGAACGGCAGCGACAACTGCGACCTCGTGGCCAACCCGGACCAGTACGACGCGGACCACGACGGGACGGGCAACGAGTGCGAGACCCTGGTCCGCGATCTCGGCTCGGTCGGGACGACGATCTGGGGCGAGGAGGCCGCGGACGCCTTCGGTCGCTCGGGGGCGTGGGGCGACCTCGACGGTGACGGGACCCCCGACCTGGTCGTCGGGACCCCGGACGCCGACGGTCCCTCGAACGGTCGGGACGCCGCGGGCGCCGTCTACGTGTTCTACGGGCCGATCTCGGAGAACATCGACCTCGCGTCGACCGCGCCTGACGTGGTCATCCACGGCCAGGAGGCGGGGGACCAGCTCGGGTACGCGGTGACGGTCGGCGACCTGAACCACGACGGCAAGGACGACATCGTCGCCGGCGCTCCCGGTTGCGACGGAAGCGGCAACTCGAAGGCGGACTCCGGCTCCGTGTACGTCTTCTACGGGGGCAACCTCGCGTCGACGATCGATCTCAACTCCACCTCGGCGAACCTGACCTTCTTCGGAGAGCAGGAGAACGACCGGATCGGCGAGGCGGTGCTCGCGCCCGACGTCGACGGGGACGGGAAGGACGATCTCGTCATCGCCTCGCCCCACAGCGCGGCGGACTACGACACCTACGCCGAGGGCGGCGAGGTGTGGGTCATCCTGAACGGGAACCTGGGCTCGGTGACGAATCTCGATCCGTTCGGCGTCGACCACTACATCAGCGGAGGACACGAGGGAGACCACCTCGGGTGGGCCCTCGCCGCCGCGGACCTCGACCAGGACGGCAAGGACGACCTGGTTCTCGGCGCCCCGGACGCGGACGGGAGCAACGACCACGTTGCCTCGGCGGGCGAGGTCTACGTCCTGCTCGGGTCGACGATGAACGGGAAACACGACCTGCCGTTCGCCAACGACGCGAACTACGACGCCCTCTTCTGGGGGGCCGGCGAGAACGAGCTGGCCGGCATCGCTCTCGCGGCCGGTGACCTCGACGGGGACGGGACCCCCGACTTCGCGGTCGGTGCCCCCGGCCGCGGCGCGCCCCGGAAGGCGGCGGCCCGCAACGAGTGCGGGGCGGTCTACGTGGTCCGCGGCCGCTCGGACTGGTCCTCCCTCAAGGGCGCCAAGCTCGAGACCGCGGCCGATCGCGGCGTCTATGGCGCCGCGGCCGGCGACCGGTTCGGCCGGGCGGTCGCCCTCACCGACTGGAACGGGGACGGTACGACGGACCTGGTCGCTGCGGCCGAGAATGCCGAGGGGAACCTCGGTGCGACCCTCGTCGTCGGCCGCGACCGGATGGGCTCCTCGAAGGTCGTCGACCTTGCCCGGATCGCTCCGAACCAGGAGCTCAAGGGGGCGAGTGCCGACGATCATCTCGGCAGCGCCGGCTGGCTGGTCGTGGCGAACCTGGACGGTAACGCGGGGGCCGAGCTGGTGATCCCCGCCCGGGACGGGGACGGTCCATCGGACGACCGGGATGGGGCCGGCGAGGTCGGTCTCGTCTCCCACGGGGACCGGGACGGTGACGGGATCGCCGACGACGAGGACAGCGCCCCGGACGACCCGTCCACCGGCGGTGCGGGCTGCACCCCGCCCGGCGACACCGGGACCACGTCGACCTTCGACAGCGACAAGGAGACGTTCCGCTGGTCGGCCGTCCCGGGAGCCACGGGCTACGACTTCTACCGCGGGACGGTCGTGAGCCCATGGGACTACAACGAGACCTGCCTTGCGGGGAACCTCTCCGAGCCGCACGGGACGGACAGCGCGACCCCGTCGGCCGGGCAGGCGTTCTGGTACGACTCGAGGGCCCGGCAGGACGACTGCCTGGGTCCGCTCGGGAAGAAGTCGGACGGGACCACCCGTCCCGATCCGCCCGAGTGTCCCTGAGAAACGGGGACGGTGGGATCACGAGGAACGCCGGCCGCTTGCGGCCGGCGTTCCGCCGCACCGGGGCGGTGCCGCGCCCGCGGTTCAGGACCCGGAGGAGACCGGTGCGGTGCGCCGGGTCGATCGCATCCTCGTACCCAGCTCGTGGGACAGCCGTATCTCCTCGGCGAGGATGTCCGGGGGGAAGAGCGCGCCGCTGATCCGCGCCCGGTGGATCGAGGCCCCGTCGAGGAGGGCCCCGGAGAGATCGACGCCGCGCAGGTCGGCGTCGCGCAGGTAGGCGCCGCGCAGGTCGGCCCGGGAGAGGTCGGCGCGCCGGAGGTCGACGGCGCGCAGGTTGGCGTCCCGGAGGTCGGGCGTTTCCCGCTTCGCCATCTCGTTGAACTGCGCGAACTTCTCCTCCCGGAGCAGCCGGCAGTGGGGCTTCGTGGCATCGAGGGGCATGCTCGTCACCTCCTCCGTCTCTCTTCGTCCGCATCCGCCCGGACTTGAGCGGAACCGGCTATGCTCTTCGCCACAGGAAGGAGGCGGAAGATGGTGAACGACGACCGGCCGCGCGCCCGGGGGCGCTTCGTCGCGGTGCCCCGGAGCGGTTTCCTGCTGGACTTCTCCACGTTCTGGAAAGAGGGGGAGGCCCCGCAGCCCGGGACGACGACGATCGAGGGGGTGACCGTCCCGGACCCCGACCCGGCCTTCGACGCGATGGAGGCGCTCGAGGCGGGGGCGATCGCGAATCCCGACGAGAACCGCCGCGTGGGTCACTACTGGCTCCGGGCCCCGGACCTGGCGCCGGAGCCGGCGATCTCGCGGGCGATCGAGGAGACCCGGGACCGGGTGATCGAGTTCGCCTCCCGGGTCCGGGAGGGAACCCTCGGGCCGGCGCCCGGCGCACGGTTCGAGCAGGTGCTCCACGTCGGGATCGGGGGGTCCGCCCTCGGCCCGCAGCTCGCCGCGGACGCCCTTCCGGCCCGGGAGGGGCTCTCGATCGAGTTCCTCGACAATACCGACCCGGAAGGCTTCGAGCGCGTCCTCGGACGGATCGGGGACCGGCTCGAGCGGACGCTGGTCCTCGTCGTCAGCAAGAGCGGCGGCACGCCGGAAACCCGCAACGGCATGGAGGCGGCCCGGGCGGCGCTCCTCGCCCGGGGGCTCGACCCGGCCCGGCACCTGGCCGCGATCACCGGCGAGGGGAGCGCCCTGGACGCGCGGGCCAGGGAGGAAGGGTGGGTCGCGACCTTCCCGATGTGGGACTGGGTCGGTGGTCGCACGTCGATCACGTCCGCGGTCGGGCTCCTCCCGATGGCCCTCCTCGGCCACGACGTCCCGGCCTTTCTCGAGGGGGCGCGGCTGATGGACGAGGCGACCCGTCTCCGGGACCCGGCCGCCAACCCGGCGGCCCAGCTCGCCCTCGCCTGGTACGCGGCGACCGGCGGGCGGGCCCGGAGGGCGATGGTCGTCCTGCCGTACCTCGACCGGCTCGTGCTCTTCTCCCGTTACCTCCAGCAGCTCGTCATGGAATCCCTCGGGAAGGAGCGGGACCTCGAGGGACGCGTGGTCCACCAGGGGTTGACCGTTTACGGGAACAAGGGGTCGACCGACCAGCACGCCTACGTGCAGCAGCTCCGGGAGGGGCCGGATGACTTCTTCTGCGTGTTCGTCGCCGCCCGCGAGGAAATGACGGAGACACCGCCCCTCGAGGTCGAGCCGGCGGTGACCCCCGGGGACTACCTGCTCGGGTTCCTGCTGGGGACGCGCCGGGCGCTCGCCGAGGCCGGGAGGCGGTCCCTGCTGCTCTCGCTCCCGCGGCTCGACGAGGCGGCCCTCGGCGCGCTCGTTGCCCTCTTCGAGCGGGCGGTGGGGCTCTACGCCTCCCTGGTCGGGATCAACGCCTACCACCAGCCGGGCGTCGAGGCGGGCAAGAAGGCCGCCCGGGCGGTGCTCGACCTGCAGCGGGAGCTGCTCGCCACGATGGAGCGGACGCCGGGCCGGTTTGCCACCGCCGCGGAGTGGACCCGGGAGATCGGCCGGGAGGACCGGGCCGACGAGGCCTTCTGGGTGCTTGCTCGCCTGGCCGCGAACCCGGCCAGGGGGGTACGCCGGGAAGGGGAGGCGACCGATCCGGCGACCCGGTTCGGGATCCCCGGCTGAGCTCAGTCGATCCCGAAGAGGTCCCGGTCGAGGGAGGCCAGGTCCCCCGGGAGCGGGGCCTCGAACACGACCTCCCGGCGCGTGCGCGGATGGACGAACCCCAGCCGCTCCGCGTGCAGGGCGAGGCGCCCCGGGCCGGGATCGCCGCCGACGCCGTACCAGCGATCGCCGAGCAGGGGCCACCCGCTGGCTGCCGCCTGGACCCGCACCTGGTTCCGTCGGCCGGTCACGAGCCGGAAGCGCACCCGGGCACGGGCATCCGGGTCCCGGCGGGCCGCCTCCACGCGGTACTCCAGCACCGCCTCCCGCGCGCCGGGCGTGGTCGCCTCGACGACGGCGACCTCCCGGCCGGGGTCCGGTTCGGCCAGGAGGTGGCGGAGCGTTCCCGTCCTCTTCGCGGGGACGCCGGCCGTCCAGCCCAGGTACTCGCGGAGCGGTCGCCGTGCGCGGAACTGTTCCCGGAGGCGCGCGGCATCCCGGCTCGTCCGGGCGAAGAGAACGAGGCCCGAGGTTTCCCGGTCGATCCGGTGGACGACGTGGAGTTCCCCCCCGGCGCCCCTGCCCGTGGCGGCGAGGACGGCCAGGACACGGGCGACCAGCGGCAGGTCTTCCGGGTCCGGGTCGGTCGTCGGAACCGTGACGATCCCCGGGTCCTTGTCGACGACGACGAGGGCCGCGTCCAGGTGCAGCACCCGGAACCCGGGCCCGGAGAGAACCGGGAGGATCCGCCGCTGGCGTGGGCGATCGTGGAGTTCCACCTCCGCCCCGGCCGGTGGGCGCATCGCGGGATCGGTGACCGTCGCCCCGTCGACCGTGACCCGACCCGCCCGGATCCAGTCCCGGGCCCGGCGAAGGGACGTGCCCACGGCGTTCCTGAGCAGCGTGGTCAGGCTCGCGTCACTGCCGGGGGGGATACGAAAGCGCGGCATATGGTCTCCGGTGCGCGGTTGCGGCGGAGGGTCGGAGGTGTTGAAGTAGCCGGGTCATCCCCAGCATAGCGCGGGAACCGATCCCGGCACGGGGTGACGGAAAGGGTCTTCCGATGTTGCAGGTCCCCGGGCACCCCGGTTCCTTCGGGGTGGTCCCTCCCGGAACGCCGCCTCCCGCGGGGGTGCGGCGCTTCCACGTTCTCCTGGTCAAGCCTTCCAAGTACGACGACGACGGCTACGTCATCCGGTTCGTGCGGGGAGTGCTCCCCTCGAACACCCTGGCGACCCTCCGTGCCCTCACGGAGGAGGTCGCCGCCCGGCGCGAGCTCGGGGACGTCGAGCTGGTCGTGCACCTCCTCGACGAGATCGTCGAGAAGGTCGAACCGGCGAAGCTGGTGCGCCGTTACACGCGGCGGCGCGGGGACCGGCTGGTCGTCGCCCTTGCCGGGGTCCAGTCGAACCAGTTCCCCCGCGCGGCGGACCTGGCGCGGGAGTTCCATGCCGCCGGGGCCCCGGTGATGATCGGCGGGTTCCACGTTTCCGGCGCCCTCGCGATGGATCCCCGCGGCGTTCCCCCAGAGCTGCAGGAGATGCTCGACCTGGGCGTGACGCTCGTTCGCGGAGAGGTCGAGGAGTGCTGGGGAGACCTCCTGCGGGACGCCCTCCACGGGCAGCTCCGTCCCCTCTACCAGGTCGATCCGCCGCCGGACATCTCGGAGGCGAACATCCCGGTCGTCGACCCGCGCCTGATGAAGCGGTTCGCCTACCCGGACATGGGGACGATCGACGCCGGCCGCGGGTGCCCCTTCAACTGCAGCTTCTGCACGATCATCAACGTGCAGGGCCGGAAGATGCGCTGGCGGCGCGCCGAGAAGATCCTCGAGCGAATCCGCGCGAACCACGCCCTCGGGATCGACTACTACTTCTTCACCGACGACAACTTTGCCCGCAACCCGGAGTGGGAGCGGGTCTTCGACGGGCTGATCCGCCTGCGCGAGGAGGAGGGGTTGCCGGTCGAGTTCATGATGCAGGTCGACACGCGGGCGCACCAGATCCCGCGCTTTGCCGAGAAGGCCTCCCGTGCCGGTTGCACCCAGGTCTTCGTCGGAATGGAGTCGCTCAACGAGAAGAACCTCGAGGCGGCCGGAAAGCGCCAGAACGACGTTCACGGTTACCGGGGGATGGTCGAGACGTGGCACGCCCACGACATCGCGGTCCACGTCGGCTACATCATCGGGTTCCCGTACGACACGCCGGAGAGCGTCCGACAGGAGGTGCGGCAGCTCCGGGAGGATGTAGGGGTCGACCAGGCGTCGTTCTTCATGCTGACGCCGATTCCCGGGTCCGCCGATCACCGCGAGATGGTCCTCCGGGGCGCGGCGATCGACGAGGACCTCAACCGGTACGACTCGTTCCAGCCGGCGATGGACCACCCGCGCATGACCCGCGAGGAGTGGCTGGCCGCCTACCGGGACGCGTGGCGGGAGTTCTACTCGGTGGAAGGAATGATCCGGATCCTCTCCCGCGTGCCCGCCCGGGACTACTGGGGAATCTTCAAGAACTTCCTCTGGTACCGCTACGCGGTCGACGTCGAGGACACCCACCCGATGATCTGCGGGTTCCTTCGGCTCAAGGACCGCCGCCAGCGGCGCCCGGGGTTCGCCGTCGAGGGACGGCTGGCCCACGCGTGGCGCCGGGCCCGGGAACTTGGCCGCAACCTCCGTGCCCTCTTCCGGCTCTACCTGGACATGCAGGAGGTCTGGCTCGCCACCCGGGGGCGCCCGGCCCTCGAGGAGCAGGCGCGCGCGTGGCGCGAGCGGTACGAGGAGATGCGCCGCCGGGCGGACGAGGCGGTCGCGCGGGCCGGGGAGGCGCGGCGCCAGGCGGCGGACTCGCTGCGCGAGCGCACCGACGCGGCGATGGCACGGGTCACGGAGATGCGCTCCCGGGCGATGGCCGGTGTCTCCGCCCGGATCGACGGCCTGCGCGAGGACGGTGCGCGACGGGCCGGCTGGCTCCGCCGCCAGGTGGACCGGCTCGTGCACCCCTTCCGGATCCGGGTCGCGAGCCGCCGGGAGCTCGACGCCACCTGGCGTGCCACCTGGGAGGCCCTGCGCCACGGGCGGTTGTGGAAGATTCGCCCGGTTCGCGTCCTCGTCGCCGCCGCGCGGGACGCCAAGCTCGCGGTCGCCTTCTCGCGGGACGTTCTCCGGGCGCGCTGACCGTCCTTCCCGGGACCGTCCCGTTCCGCACGGCCCCTCGCGGGGCCGTTTCCCTTGCCGCCGCTGCGAGCGATCCGCGCCGGGGGGCGTGCGTCGGGACGCATGCCCGGCGGGGCGGGGACCTGTCCGCGGGAAGGGGTCCCGGTGCGGCCGGTCCCGGCCGGTCTCCGCGTACGGTTTCGTTGCCGGGAGGGAACCCGGTGGAAAGGAGCCGGAAGATGAACCGCCTTCGCCCGACGACCGTTCCCGGAACGATCCTCGTCCTCGCGTCCCTGGTGCTCGCGCTGCTGCTGTTCGCGCTGCCCGCGCGGGCGGGGGACGTGCCCGCGGCCACGTGTGGTCACGCGGGGCCGTCGCCCGGCTTGCCGGCCGGGGGCGCGTTCGCGGCGGACCGGGTGCTGGTGAAGCTCTCGGTCGAGGCCTCGCGGGCCGCCGGCGAGCTGCCGGAGGACCGGCTGCCCCGCGGGATCCCCGGGCTCGCGGCGTTCCTCGCGCGGAACGGGCTTTCCGCGGGTCACCGGGTGGTCCGGACCCGGGGCGTGCCGGTGGCGGATCCCGCGCTGTTCCGGGGGATCGGCCTCGATCGGTGGTACGCGATCGAGCTGCCGCGCCCGGACGCGGGGCTGGTGCGGCGCCTGCTGGCCGAGCTCTCGCGGGAGGGCTGGGTGGAGCGTGCCGAGCCGGCCTGGCGGGTGGAGCTCCAGCGGACGCCGAACGACCCGAAGTTCCCCGAGATGTGGCACCACGAGAACACGGGGCAGAACGGGGGAACGCCCGGTGCGGACATCGAGACTCCCCCCGCGTGGGACACGGAGACCGGCGATCCCTCGATCGTCATCGCGATGATCGACACCGGCGTCGACCAGGATCACGAGGACCTGGTGGACAACCTGGTCGACGGGTACGACTTCGGGGACGACGATCCGGATCCCGAGGACTCCTACGGTCACGGGACCTGGACCTCCGGCCTCGCCGCGGCCCGGGGGAACAACGGGATCGGCGTGGTCGGGGTCTGCTGGAACTGCTCGATCATGCCGCTCAAGGTGATGGACTCCGACAACGTGATCCTGGTGGAGACGGTCGCGGAGGCGATCCGCTGGGCGGTCGACAACGGTGCCCGGGTGCTCAGCATGTCGATCGGGATAAGCGCCTGGTCCGATGCGCTCGCCGACGCGGTTCGCTACGCCGACGGTCGCGGTGCCGTCCAGGTGGCCGCCGCCGGCAACTGCGGCGCGCGCGCGGTTCTCCTCCCGGCCGGCTTCGACGAGGTCATCGCCGTCGGGGGCACCGATACCGCCGACCGGCGAATCTACAACCGGGCCGACCAGCTCGAGATCTCGGCCCCGGCGACCGACCTCTGGAGCACGGTGATGGACGGCACCTACGACACCGGGGGAGGCACGTCCGGGGCGACGCCGCTGGTCTCCGGCGCCGCCGCCCTGCTCCTCGCACGGGAGCCCGGCCTCCACCACCACGAGGTGAGGCACCTGCTGCGCCTCGGGG
>Ga0256914_1000562_pt1 | contig 36608 bp, 29 predicted proteins | sample HulkmetaG_FD_191571 | JGI IMG/M metagenome (GOLD analysis project Ga0256914, IMG submission 191571) | Hydrothermal chimney microbial communities from Main Endeavour vent field at the Juan de Fuca Ridge, Pacific Ocean - Hulk | ecosystem: Environmental > Aquatic > Marine > Hydrothermal vents ... | reverse complement strand
AATTTTTTCTTTGATTCTCTCGACCACTTTAGCGGCATTTGTACCGGTTCTTTGTAGTACCATTCCAAGTACCGATTCGTTCCCGTCAATCGAAACGGCTCCAAATCTTGGTGCCGCCCCTTCTTGCACTTCCGCAATATCGGCGATGGTTAAGGGTTGGGCATTTATCGATTTTATAACGGTATTTGCAATATCTTCAACACTTTTGTATAATCCCGCGCCTCTGATGAGGTACTGTTCACGGTTAAATTCCAGATACTGTCCTCCTGCGGAGAGGTTGCTTTTTTGCAAAGCTTGGATGATGTCGTCATATGTTACATCGATATTTTGAAGCTTTTTAGTATCTATGACTATCTCGTATTGTTTCTCGTATCCTCCCCAACCGATCACCTCTTCTACGCCACCGACGCTTTTTAACAGAGGTTTGATAATGAACTCTTGCATTTGGCGAAGTTGAGTGAGGGTGAAGTTGTTGTTTTTATCTTTGATGCGATACCAAAAAACCTGTCCCAAACCGGTAGTGTTTGGTCCTAGAAGAGGTTTTCCCCAGCCTTTTGGAATATCGACATTCGCAAGTCTTTCACTTACCAGCTGTCTTAGAAAGTATATATCGAAACTGTCATCGAAAAAAATCGATACATAAGAGAGACCGAAAAATGAGTTTGACATTATGGTTTTTACTCCCGCCATTCCCGAGAGTGCGGATTCTATAGGATAAGTTATGAGTTTTTCGATATCTTCGGCGGAGTTTCCGGGGCTTTCGGTATAGATGACTACCTGCTTGGGTGTAATGTCGGGGAAAGCGTCTATTGGAATCTCCTTATATGTTTTATATCCCAATATGGTTATTACGACAAAAAGCGTTATGCTTAAAAGTTTATATTTTAAAGTTGTTTGTATTATATTGTCCAGCATCTTTTATCCTTAATGACCGTGTCCGCCCAGAGAGGATTTTAAAAGCAAAGATTTTATATAGTAGGCTTTATCGCTTACATACGCTTGTGCTTCTTTCAATCCTTCCACCGCGACAAGTTCATCGTTCGTTTCGATTATTTTTACGATTCTCGGCTCGTAAGGAATCTCTTCTTCATGCTCGGTGTGCGAGCTTTCTTCGTGATTTTTCAAGTGATCTTGATGATTCGTATGGTCATTATGATCGTCATGACTTTGATGTTCGTCTATTTCTTGATGATTTGTATGGTCATCGTGATTATCATGATCTTTATGTTCATCTTTCGGAACGAAAACTACCCATTCATTGTTAAAAAACGACAAAGCGGTTTTTTTGATCGCCAGATACTCTTTGTTCGGCGCCAGATATATCGTTGCAGCCGTATATGCACCTATGAACAGATCGTCTATTCGTTTTTCGATATTTGATAAAAGTACGATTCTTTGTGTTTTTTCATCCACCCTAGGCAAAACCTGGTCTATTTTTACGGGAATATCGTTATCCATATAGTGCAAGGTCGCTCTTTTTGCCGTTTTTATAATGGGTGCGTATTTTAAAGGTACGAACGATTTTAGGTAAAAGGATTGCTCTTTTACTACATTGATAATTTGTGTCTGTTGTGAAATAACCGAATGAAGCGGCTGTAAAATTTCGGATATCACACCGTCGTTATGGGAGTATAGTATATATTCGGAAGTAGGTTCTTTTAACTTTTTGGCATCTATTCCAAGAGTTTGTAGTTGGGATTTTAGTCTGTTGATTTTGGAAATCATTTCATCTTGTTTCGCTTTTTGTGTGTTCAACTCTTGTAAAGAGGTCAACCCCTTTTTATATAGAGCTTTGGTCGCTTGAAAGTTTTTACGAAGGGAATTAAACTGCTTTTTCAGTGAAAGGTACTTCGATGTCATATCCGAGAGAGCGATGGAGTCGATGAGAGCGATGGGTTGATTTCGTTTAATCTTGTCCCCCTCTTTTACATAATATTTTTCAATATGTCCGTCTAACAGTGACATTATCGACTGTTTCGCATTTGAAAGTTGAATGATCTTCGCGTTTACATCTATTGATTTGGCAAATTTGTGTTTCTTTACAAAATCGATAGGTATGTCGCTTGCAAATAGATTGATCGTAACGAGTGAAAGTAGCAAGGCTTTAGTCATTGTAAACTCCTGTGAGATAATTTTTTCGTATATAGTTTTTATAAAGCATCATATCGATTTGGATTTGTCGTTTTTTTGTTTGGATAAGTCTGTTTTTGAGATCTTGAAGTTGAAGAAGGTTGATGTTTGCTATTTTATATCCTTCTTCGAACATTTTCAACATTTTATGCTCCTCTTCCAATAGCTTTTGTATGTTCTTTTGCATTTTTTTAAGCAGAGCGATCTCTTCTTGAATTTTCTTGGTTTTCATCCGTATCTGTTTTTTAAATTGTATAAGTGAGAATCTCTTTTTTTGAATTTCAAGTGATGCGATCTCTTTTTCTTCGGATTTTTGATTTAAAAGTGCAAAAGGTATGTTTATGCCGACTTTATAGATATCTTGATCCGGTTCTTTTTCATACTCCGCCGTAAGCAAGAATGATTTTAGGATTCTCGTATCGATTTTTGCATAAATCTTAGCGATGCGTTGATCTATTTGACGCAGTAATAGCTCCGGGTTTTTACTTTCGTTTGGTTTTGATCTAAATTTATAGTTCGTATCCAATCGGATCTCATCGCTGATTTTGGAGTCTAAAAGAAGATCGTAGTAGTATCTTTTTTGTTCAAAATATAAAAAATCCTCATTTCGTTTACTTTGGGTATAAGAGAGTTTCGCCTGAAGATAGCTTGATTTGGCTATCGTTCCCGCACGGTAGCGCGCTTTTGAAATATCATAGATGTTTTTGGCGATTTCGCTCTCTTGTTTTGCCAAGTCGTATAAAGAGACTTTTTCCATATATTTCGTATATTTCAAAGAGAGTTCTTTGATTGTTTTCGCTCTTAGAAGTTTGTGTTCGATTATGGTTTTTTCAATGTTGAGTTTTGCAACTTTTTTTAACTCGTCTCTTGCGCCGCTTAGGGGAATATCTTGCGACAGATCGATCGAAAATCCATTCTTATCTTCAAATTTCGAAAGTCCAAGACCCAAATTCGGGTTTTCGTATCTGATCAATTTTTGAGCTTCTTGTTTGCTCTGTTCTATCTTCAAAGACGAGGCTTTGATTTTCTCATTTTGACTTAGTGCCGTTTTTATAAACTCTTCATAAGTAACCGCATATAGATTTAATATCAATAAAACGGATATCAAAACAGGTTTAATCATGTTGTTCCTTTTTTATAATTTTTCGAAAAATCAACCACAGATATTACGCCATTACCTCGCATTTGCATACGAATTGTTACAAACGCCGATTTAATGAAGTTTTGACCGTAATATATGTCATCGATATGGTTTTATGTTGAATACGCCAAATTACTATTTGTAGAAATAGTTCAAATCAACGAAAATTTAGCGAAATGGAAAAATTAAGATATTGGGGGTTTTAAAAAGTTTTCGTAAACTTTAGAGGGGTAAATTGATCGGATATCTTTCGGTGAACCGGATAGCGGCTCTTGTATATGAAAAATTAATGATTCGGGCATAATAAAAGAGGCATGATATATGCAAAAATCACTACATATATCGTCTGCATCCATATTTGATGCGTTTGAATGATCGACCGAGAGCTTTGTGATATCACACTTGCCATGAGAGTGATCGTCAAGAACTACCGCAAACTCATGAAGTATCGAAAAGCAGATCGCAAATAGCAATAAAAGTGAAACTATTTTATTTTTCATCATGGTCATTAATTATACTTTATCAATCATAAACCAAACTTAATAGGCTTTAAAATATCGTTTGTCTATATCGAGCACAACCCGTTCCCGAAAACGGGTTGATTTCGATCTAATTTAGGATTTCTATTTTCGCTTCTTTTCTTAACTTTTTCATAAGAGCGTTCATTTTCTTAATTGTTTCACCCTCTTGTAGGAATTTTTTTATAAAGTCTCTTGATTTCTCATATGGAGCTATTTTCGCTTCTTGTTTGTCGGTTATCGTGATAATGTGATAACCGAATTTTGTTTTTACGGGTTCGCTAATCTCTCCTATTTTCATAGAGAAGGCGACTTTGTCAAACTCTTTCGGCATATATCCTTTTTTTATCATGCCGAGATTTCCTCCGGTTGCATTCGCTTCGGCACTTTGAGAATACTTTTTTGCCAATTTTGCAAAATCTTCACCGTCGATTAGCATCTGTCTAATTTTTTTAGCTTTTTCCAGCTTCGCCTCTTTAACCTCTTTCGTATCGTTAGGGTTTACGAGTATAAGTATCTGACTAGCGTTAACAAGCTCTTCGGATCTGAAGTTCGATTTTTTCGCGTTGTAGAAATTTTTTATTTTTTCTTCGGGAATATACGGATCTATAACGCCTTGTTTTTTAAGATACTCTTTAACCATAATTTTCTTTTTCATAAATGCTCGAAACTCTTCATCGCTCATCGTTTCAGGCAGATATCTTTTGTATTTATCGACACCTCCGAACTTTTTTGCTATCTCTTTTATCTCTTGATCAACTATTTTGTCGATATCGATAGATTGATCTTTTTTGCTCGCTTGAATAAGAATTTCGTTGCCAATGAGTTTGTCCAAAACCTTTTTTTCAATTATTTTTATCTCTAGCACATGTGAACCGGCCGATTTGAATTTACTATCTTTTTGCAGTTGTTTTTTTACAAATTTGTCCAGCTTACTCTTGTAGATAGGCACACCGTTTACGGTTGCCACCACTTTATCCGTACTGTTTTGCCGAGTTTGAGCGGTTGTCGTTTTATTTATATCTTTTGTAGAGTTTTGGTCAAATCCGGATAATTGCGTCATCAGCAAAAAGCTAACTCCCAAAACACTAAAGCCTAAGCGAGAAATATTTTTTTTAATCATTTTAACTCCATTTTTTAATTTGTTTTTTCCAAGCAGCTATTCCAACCCTGCTCATAACCGTAAGTATAACCGTCTCTCCATCCGTCGTCAAATTCACCGTCGTCATCGAAGTGCGAATCTATACGATACTCTCTATTATTGCATGCATCGTCTTTACCTTCATTAAATCCCGGATCGTAACCGGAATCCCATCCCTCGTCGTAAGTATAAAAATAATCTAAAATCAATCCCGGATTTTTTATACTGTTCCAACCCTGCTCATAACCGTAAGTATAACCGTCTCTCCATCCGTCGTCAAATTCACCGTCGTCGTCGAAGTGCGAATCGATTTGATACGCTCTGTTTTCCAGCGCGTCGCTTTTACCCTCTTCAAATCCCGGATCGTAACCGGAGTTCCATCCTTCATCGTACGTATATTGATAATCGTCGTCGCAGTCGTCGTTCGTTTGTGACTCAGCTTTGGTAACAGCTTTGTCGGCAAATATCAAACCGTATCCGTATCTATCGTCACGACCGATCTTTCCAAGATCCTCTACCGATGTTTGAAGTTTTTTTCTTATGTCGAGATTGTTGACGACACCGTCTTCGTTTATATCGCCGATGCCTGAAGATACTATCAACGCGGCGACTCCGCTGACAAATGCTGCGGCTTGAGATGTACCGCTTAGTGTCGCATAGTCGTTGTTCCCCGTTGTTGAGAGTATGTTAAGTCCCGGTGCGGTGATCTCTATACTCGGATCGACAGCGGAAAAAAAGCTCGACGAGTTATTGTTGTCAACGCTGTTTACCGAAACGACGGACTCATATGAAGCGGGATATAAAGCGGCTTCTCCATAACTGTTGCCGGCGGCCGCAACGATCAAAAGACCGGCTTTTTCGGCCGCGTCGCAAGCCGCTTTTAAAATATCGGAATCTATTCCCGAGATACTTATATTTGCTATATCCATTTTGTTGTTTACAGACCACTCTATTGCGGATATTATGTCACTTTCAAATCCAAAGCCTCCGGCATCGAGTACTTTTAACGCATAAATAGAAGCCTCAGGAGCCACACCGACCACACCGACTCCGTTTAGTTGTGCCGCTATGATACCCGCAATGTGAGTACCGTGCATATTCCATCCGTCATCAAACGGATCACTAGAATTTCGGTCGTTTTTTATATAGTTGCGACCTCCCTTGTAGTTTCTTTTCAAATCTTCATGATTGTAATCTATTCCGGTATCTAAAATAGCGATTTTTACACCTTTTGCCGTTATGTTTTTATCGTGGGCGACTTTAACTTTTATATGTTCGATTCCCCAGTTGTTTTTATATTCGTCGGCCGAATTATTTATATCTTGGGCATAGTACGATTTTTGCGGAGTATAAATTCTGTTTGTTTTTGTAATCTTACGATTGAAAAAGGGATCTATGCTTGTGACGCTTTTATCTTTTTCTATGTATGTGATAAGTGGATTTTTCAATAGTTCGTTTATCTTGTTTTCCGGTATTTCGGCCGACAGTGCCGGAAGCAGGGTATAGGTATGCTTAATGATCCCTCCGCTTTTTTCAATTAAGCTTTTTTCGTCATTGCCCGGTTTTTTAGCAAATCCGACTATTACCGATTCGCCGGCTGTTAGGCTTGTATTGAAGAAAACAGTAGTCAAAGCGGCAAAAAATATCCTTTTGATTAAATTCTTTTTTATGAATAGCATGATCTGTTCCTGAGTAAGTTGATAGTAAAGAAGTCTGTAGGAGTCATATCAGATGGTATGAATCCAAAAGACTTCTTTTTGAAGTTTTGAGATTTACCGCGGAAGCAAATTAAATCGCTTCCGCGGCTTGATACGAATGACATAGCTTGAAGCTAGAAGTTAAGGATTATCCTTTAACGCTTTTCCAGCCTTTGTCATATCCGAATGTATAGCCGTCTTTCCAACCGTCATCATACTCACCGTCGTTATCGAAGTGAGAGTCTATTTTGTACGGTTTTCCGCTTTCGGCATCGCTTTTACCTTCTTCAAATCCCGGGTCATAACCGGCATCCCAGCCTTCATCGTATGTATATACGGGCTCGTCGTCTTTACAGCTTTTCCAGCCTTTGTCATATCCGAAAGTATATCCTGCTTTCCAACCGTCGTCATACTCACCGTCGTTATCGAAGTGAGAGTCTATTTTGTACGGCTTGTTGTTGCAAGCGTCTTCTTTACCTTCTTCAAATCCTGGGTTGTAACCGGCATCCCAGCCCATATCGTAAGTATAAACAGGCTCGTCATCACCGCATGCTACATCTGTGGAAGTGCTTCCGAATACACCTTCTACAACTACAGAACCGCAGCTAGCAGAACATTTGGCGACAATTTGTGTATCCGTCCAAGAATCAACGCTACACTCAGAACCTCCGACAGAGATCGAGACTCCGGAATCCTCACCGGCCATATAGAGACCAAATCCGCTGCCGCTAACCGTAAATGTGTTGTCATTTACACTAACGTTGCTGATAGAGGCGTTAGGTACGACTACAAAGCTCATAGGGTTACTTTCGTTCGACGCTTTTTTAGCGCGTAGATAGTAGCTTCCCGGAGCAAGATCGGCAGGAATGGTTACTGTTAGAGACGATTCGGAAATCGTTTCGGGAGTCAACTCGGTAACTTTACCGTCACTGTCAGTCAATGTGATAATAGATTTAAGCGTTTTTACACCTGTTGGAGTTTTAACTTCGTTAGTCAACGCCAAACCTTTTGCAGTAATAGTTACCGCTTTACCCGCAACAGCTTTGAATGTACTTAAGTCATTAAGTTGAGGAACGATCGGACCTGAACCAGGCGCCATACCGGTTGCCGCTTGTTTGTATCCGCCATGACAACCGTCACAGTCAACAGGACTATTTCCGATATGCCCATAGTACGGCGCTTCTCCACCGGCTACAATTTTACCGTCTCCGTTAGAATCGGTTTGAATGTTGTGGATAGAGCTAATACCGTGACAAGCTTCACATCTTCTTACCGCCCAGTCGGAACCTGCCTGATCGTGACACAATGTACAGTCAAGATCGGAAACACCCACTTGTCCTATACCGGTACTGTGGTGGTTTGTCGAATTCTCTTTTACGGCGATTCCGCTAACTTCATCGATTCCCGCATTGTGACAGAAAGTACAAGCACCTTCTCCGTTAGGCCCTTTACCTTGACTTGTACGAGGAGTTACCTGCGTAGGAGTTCTGCCTGTTGGAATATAGTGTCCGTCGTTAGGATTGTTGATTTTCGAACCATGACAGTGTTTACAATCAAGAGATTGAGCCCAAGATGTCAAGTGGTGCACGGAAGCCGAACCTTCGATCTGCTTATGACAGTTTAGACAATTTTTAAAGTTGTCCGAGAGTTGATAGCTGTACTCTCTTTCACTCCACTCAAGTTTGTGACAAGAGAGACATTCATATTTTTCGCCCGGAGTTCCAAACGGAGCTTGAGTATTCTCTCCCATCGTTTTACCAACTCTGGCGTGGTGACGATCCGCAAGTACGCCTTCTTTTACGGTCGGAGGTGTAAACGTCCAACCTATTTGCGCTCTCTCTTCGTCAGTTAAACTACCCGGCTTGTGACAATAAGCACAATTGAGTTTGTTCAGGTTGTTGAATACAGAATCGGGAATACCTAAATTCTGATTTACCGGAGGTGGTGGTGTGTTCGCCCAACTAAGGGTAAAGCTTGCTACCATTAGAAGTAAACCCGTTTTCAAGGTTGACGCTAATGATCTCTTAGTGCTAAACATAGTGTGTGTCTCCTTTATATTTAGTTAAAGTAGCCGATACTACTTGTAAGTGTTTAAGTCGATCCGGTCAAAATCGACTCACCTCAAATCCCACGAAATATTTAATATTTATCCGGCGACAGAAAAATATTAAATATATTGTTTAAGCCTTCAGACACTGTTCACCCGATCAAAAATTTTCGATCTTGGTATTTATATTATCTGTGGCGTATATTTTAGCATATTTACCCTAACATTTTAACAGGTAGCTACCGAAAAATCGCAACTTTGTATAAAAAATACACACTTAAGATATAAATATAAGATCTTGTACAAATTTTTAATCCGATGACCAGGTTTAAAAGAACTTGCTTCCAACGAAGAATAGTTCTTGCAAGTATTATAATATTTTATAAATACAATATGACTTAATCTTTTAAATTACAACATAAGGCTAAGTTATAAAATTTTACTTTTAGGAAAAATTAAAGATATTTAATTTTCTTTCTCTTTTTGTTTAAAAAAAGACCGTCATATAGGGTTTATAAGCTATTTATATATTTAAGAAAAAAAGCTAAATGTGAAAATAACTTGCATTAGTTAAAGTTTTTTTTAAGCTGATATAAATCGTTTAAGAATAGAATGGAAAATTGTATCAAAATCACTTCGAATCAGATATTTTGATCGAGATATTTAGTTACAGAATTAATCTGATTCGAATTTTTTCCATGCTAATATATGAAATATAGCTTAAATTGTAAAAATATATATATAATATCAAAAAAGGAGAGGTAAAATGTTGAAAAAAATTAAATTTTATTCGATAGCGGCAGTTACGGCACTTTTTATCATAGGTTGTGGAGGCGGCGATTCCGGCGAGAAAGGTTCGTTGCAAATGATTTCAAAAAGTACAAAAGCGGTGAAAATAGACGACTTACGGGAATTGACGGCCGACACGGATTTTGAGAGAGTCAAAACATCGAATCTAAGAAGTAGCGTGGAGAGTTTTGAAAAAGATCAAAACGACGAATTAAACGGTGATAAGATATGTCAAACGGGTTCTATGGACATCAGTACTCAGAAAAATCGTCAAAAGATCGTATTTGATGCTAATAATTGTTATGACGGATATACGACTATCGACGGTTCGGCGGAAATCGAGATATATACGGGTGAATCGGGAGGCTTTGCCGAAGTCCTAAGCGATCTGAGCATAAAAGACGATTATTTCTCTTTGATAATTAAAAAAGGCAGCAATATAAAATTAGCCGTAAAAAACGACGAGATAAAATTGAGTGCGGATTTCGATACGGTTGTGAACGATGAAATAGTTTCCGCGAGAGATCTTTTAATAATCGCAAGTGAGAGTGAAAATGGCGGATCGTTCTATATAGCTTCCGGTGAGATGAGTATAGGTGAATACTATTTTAAAGTGGATCCGTCGTTTGATCCGGCCGAAACTCCGATCGTAATCGGCAAAGACGGTTCTGTCGGAGGAAGTATTCATCTGCTTGACGGTGCCGGCCACAAAATAGAAATAAGCGCGACATCTTCAGGAGAAATGGTCGTAAAAGTGGACGAAAACGGTGACGGGACGTTTAGTGAGAATGAAACTCTTACGCAAAAATTCGATACGGCGATCTAAACGATTTGCAATTATCAGCTAAGCGCTTTAATGCCCGGAAGCTCTTTTCCCGAGAGTAATTCGAGCGAAGCGCCTCCACCGGTGCTTACGAACGTCATTTTTTTAGTTACTCCCGCATTATGAATCATTTCGGCGGTATCACCTCCACCTATAATTTTGGTCGCTTGAAGTGTCGAGACGAATCTAGCGAGTTCCAGACTACCGTGTGAAAATTTGTCTATCTCAAATACGCCCATCGGTCCGTTCCAAAAGAGAATCTTCGACTCTTTTAAAGCCTCTTGAAAAAGTAGCAAAGTAGCCGGTCCGATATCAAAGGCTTTGTGTTTTTGCGGAATATCCAAAAAAGTGACTATATCGCTTTTTGTCTCTTGTTTCAACTCTTTTGCTACTATGAAGTCAACGGGAAAGAAAAGCTTTACATCGTTCTTCTTTGCAAGTTCGGTCAATTTTTTCGCTTCGTCCAAAAGATCTTCTTCGACCGAAGAATTACCCGTTTCAACTCCAAGAGCTTTTAAAAATGTCAAAGCCATAGCACCGCCGACAATCATCTTGTCAAGTTCCGGTAGGAGATGTTTTAATACTTCAAGTTTTGTCGAAACTTTGCTCCCGCCGACGATTAGAGTGAACGGATGGGGAGGAGTTCGAAGGAGTGTTTGAAAAAACTTTATCTCTTTTTGTAGTAAAAATCCGGCACCTTTATGAGTGTCGTCGTAAAAATGCGTTATGGCTTCCACCGAAGCATGAGCCCTGTGAGAGACGCCAAAAGCGTCGTTAACATAGTATTGAGCCAGCGAGGCTAATTTTTTCGCAAATGCGGTATCGTTTTTCGTTTCGGCTTTTTCATAGCGTAAATTCTCAAGAAGCAATATATCTGCGTTTTTTAGCGTTTTGACTCTCTTTTGCGTGTCGTCTCCAATAACGTCGCCACTAAAAAGGATCTCTTTATTCAGTAACCTTGACAATCTCTTAGCAACCGGTAGAAGCGAATATTTTTTGTCGTATTTGTTTTTCGGGCGTCCAAGATGACTTGCCAATATTATTTTACAGTTGTGATCGAGACAGTAGAGAATCGTTGGAAGGGAAGCTTTCAACCTGCCGTCGTCAAGTATATTTCCAAAATCATCTATTGGAACATTGAAATCACATCGTATAAATACACTACCGTTTAGAAGCGATAAATTTTGTATTATCAGCATGATATATCCTTAGTCCAGAAAATGTAGATCTCTTAAGATGTTCGAGGGAATTTCATATTTTCCTTTGTTGATCTTGAAAATATCCAAAGCGGTGAATTTACCTTCCGAAAATCCGATAGCTTTGCACATATTTTTGTTTTTAATTAGAAGATCAACGGCTCTTACGGTAAATTCAAAAGCCATCATTCTGTCAAAAACGGTTGGATTCCCCCCTCTTTGAATATGTCCCAATACGGTAACTCTAGTCTCCATCAAAATATCGTCTTCAAGCCATTTTTTTATCTCGTAAGTAGCTTTCGTTCCTTCCGCGACAATAGCCAATATATAGCTTCTACCCTCTTGTAGATCTTTTTTTAAAAAATGTGCGGCTACTTCTTTATTGAAATTCATCTCCGGAATAACGCAAATTTCCGCACCGCTTGAAAGAGCGGTGACCGCCGCGAGATATCCGCATTCTCTTCCCATCGTTTCCACGACAAAAGCACGCTTGAACGTGGATGCTGTATCGCGAATATTGTCAACGGCGCCTCGTATGACGTTTAAAGCGGTATCGACGCCTAAACAATAGTCGGTACCAAAGATATCGTTGTCGATGGTCGTAGGAATACCGACGAAATTTATGCCGAACTCGGCATTTAGTATCTCAAAAGCTTTATATGATCCGTCGCCACCTAATACGACTACACCGTTGATATTAAATTTTCTAAGATTTTCAGACGCTTTCTCTCTATATGACTTTTCGTAAAATCGCTTCGATCTTGAAGAGCCTATGATCGCGCCGCCGTTGTGAAGAATTCCGGCTACATCCGAATGAACGGCTTTTTTGATCTTCGCATCTATCAAGCCTTCGAGACCGTCATATATAAAGTATGGTGTTTTACCGCATTTATATACATAATCGACGAATTTTTTTATTGCGGGATTCATTCCCGGTGCGTCACCACCGGAGCAGATAATAGCCAACGACATATGCACTCCTGTAAATCACGATTTTAAATTGTATCATGAAATAAAGATTTTATATGTTAGTTGGTGAACATTCGGTTAAAAAGATTGTCGATCGCCTCTTTCGCTCCCGTTTGAAAAGATATCTGATTTTTCGGTACTTCAAAATCTCTGGGATTAATACGAATCAAAGAAGCGCTGTGCGTATGGATCAGACTCTCGCTAAATCTTCTGACCGTAGGTACGCCGGTACCCGCACCAAATTCCAGTATAGCCAGTTTAGAGTTTTTCATTTTGATATTATCAAGCCAATGTTGTAATTTTTGATTTTGTTTGTTTGTTCTGTCTTCGATCCACTCCCAATCCCCGAACATTAGGATATTAGGTCTTTGTAAGGCGTTGCATTTAGGACATTTCGGTAACGGCTCCAGAGCTTTGAAATTCGCATGATCTATTTTTATTTCAAGATTTTTTGCGCAAAGAATATCTCTCGAACAAAGTTCGACACATTGCAAATAGTGAATACTGCCGTGAACTTCGCAGATACAATCGTCACTAAAACCGGCTTTTTGAAATTGTCCGTCAACGTTTGAAGTGAAAACGAAATATCCGTCCTTTTTTTCTTTTGCAAATTCTAAAAGTTTGTAAAAGCCGTCATGGGGTTTCGTTTTTTTATATAAATTTAATCGATGGCCGTAAAAAGCCCAAGCAAGAGACGGATTTTCTTTGAACCATCCGGGGTTCGCCATCTCTTCGAAGCGATAACCCAGATCTTTTATAGCCGGATAAGCTCTCCAGAAGCCCTGTGTTCCTCGAAAATCGGGAAGTCCGCTATCTACTCCCATTCCGGCTCCGGCCGTGATGAGGATAGCGTCGGCACTTGAAAGTATTTTTTTGGCTTTTTCTATCATGTATGCGCCTTATTTTTGATATATGATATAATAATTTTAAAATTATATTGGGTTTACTCTTGAAAATAGTACATTTTAGCGATACTCATTTAGGATTTAGCGATCTTGATGTTGTCAACAATGCGGGTATCAATCAAAGAGAAGCTGATTTTTACCGAGCGTTTAGCGATATCGTAGATTCCGCTTTGTCTCTAAAGCCAGATTTTATTATTCATACGGGAGATCTTTTTCATCGGGCAAGTCCTAGCAATAGAGCCATCACCTTCGCTCTTAAAGAGTTCAAAAGAATAGAAAAAGCGAAAATTCCCGTAGTTATTATAGCGGGTAATCACTCCACTCCGAAAACTTTCAACTCTTTGGCAATATTGGCGGCTTTAGATACATTCGAGAACGTTCATGCGGTATATAAACAGAGATACGAGAAAGTGGAGTTTGATAAAGTGATATTTCATGCATTGCCTCACATAAACGATGAGAAAATAATTTTAAAAGAACTTGACAAAATAGAGTCGTCGGTAGACAAAAAGAAGAAAAATATTCTTATGATGCATTGTTGTGTCGGCGCTCACTATTTGATGCATGAGTTTGGAGAGTGGGTATATCCGAAAGAGAGAGAATATCTGTTTGAAGTTATGGATTATGTAGCACTAGGACATTGGCATGGATTCGGTGCGGTCGGTAATTATAAAAACGTATATTATAGCGGCTCTAGTGAGAGGACAAGTAGTGGCGATAAACGCGATGACAAAGGTTTCGTAGTCGTCGATTTGAAAGATTCTCTTCAAGTAAAACATCATCGTATAAATATTCGGAAATCACTCTTTTTTGAGATTGATGCCCGAAAGCTAGAAGAGGAGTTGAGCCAATTGGATTTGAGCGATATAAATGACGCTATGGTTGAAGTGAAGCTTTTTAATTTAACCGCCGAGAGTTCCATAGATATAGCGGATAAAACACTAAAAGAGTTTTTTTCAAAAGCTATGTCGATTAAGATAAAGAGAGAATTTATTATAGAAAACGGTGACGAAATAGATGCGAATGTCGAAGCTTCGTCACTAGAATCGCTTTTTCTGTTACATATAAAAGAGAGAGTAAAGGACGAAAAGAGTTTAAAAAGGTTGAATGATAAAGCGAAAGAGCTTTTTGCGCGCACCAAAGAGAGCGATGATGATATTAACTAGTTTGCAAATGATCAACTATAAAAAATATGAAAACTTCTCATTGGAGTTTTCTGACGGACTTACCGGAATACTAGGGCGTAACGGTAGCGGCAAATCGACGATTTTTAGTGCCGTCATATTTGCTCTTTACGGCGATACGAGAGGAGAAAAAGAGAATATTCGATATTCAAACGCAGCCGACAACGCTACGGTCGAAGTTGAATTGATATTTGAGATAGATCAAAAATCGTATAAAGTGGTTCGACAAATGCGCGGTAGAAATCTAGTCGCAAAAGCTTACTTATATGACTATAAGGAGAAACTTTTGAGTGAAGGCTCTAAAGATGTGACTCTTGAGATCACAAAGCTTTTAGGTCTGAGTAAGGAGGCTTTCGTCCATACCGTTTTTTCTTCTCAAAAAGAGCTCACGGCATTAAGCGGTCTGAAAAACGAGGATAGAAAAAAGATAATCAGAAAACTTTTAGGACTGGAAAAGATAGATAAAATCGAGAGTGAGATAAAGCTTAAGATAAGAGATCTTAAAAAAGAGGTTCAAACGATAGAAAAATTGTTACTCGATCGATCGGATATAAAAAAGATCGAAGAAGAAAAAGAGAGCAAGGTCAAAAAATCAACTCACTATCAAAAAGAGATACGAAATAGCGAAACGGAGTATGAAAATAGACTTAAAAAGTTATCAAAATTAGATAAAGAATTAAGAAAGTTTCAGAAACTTAAAGACGAGTTTAATAATCTAAAGAGTTTACTCCTGTTAAAAGAGGGTGATCTTGAAAATCAAAAGATAAATGTTAAAAACGCGAAAGAGCGCCTAAAAGAGCTGCTTGAGAGTAAAGAGATATATGACAAAGAGAAACATATAATAAAAGAGTATAAAGAGTGCGAAGAATCGATCGTAAAATTTCAAAAACAAAAAGAGCTTTTTTTAAGAAAAGAGGGGTTGACAAAAGAGCGAGCCGTACTTCGAGAGAGATACAAAGAAGCCGATAGCGAAATAAAAGGTCTTGAAAAGAGTCTTGAGAAAAAAACTTTGGTTTTAAACGAAATACGGAAGAACCGACTTGTTTTTGAAAAGTACGATAACAAATTGAAAAAAGCCCAAAAAGAGCAAAACAATATAAAGCGCGAGATTGCCGGTTTTGAAGCTCTTGTAGAAGATATTGAAAAAAAGATTGAAAATATCAGAAAAATAGGTAAAAACTCACAATGTCCGACATGTACGAGAATGCTTCTTGACGAGTATGACAATGTAATCGAATCTTTACGGGAGAGTATGGTTTTATTAAATCAAAAAGAGATATCCGAAAGAGAAAAACGGCTCACTCGGGTAAATTCTCAAATATCTCTTTATGAAAAATCGAAAGAAGAAGCTGAAAATGAGTTGAAAAAATTTGAGCAAAAGCTTAGTGTCTTAAACTCTATCGAGGTGACTTTAAAAAGAAAGCGGGATGAATTTGAAAATATAAAAAAGAGCGGCTTAAAAAACAAAGAGGAGATGGAGAGATTAAAGAATATATATTACGATGAAAATAAGCATAAAAATGAACTAGCTCGCAAGATAAAACTTGAAAGCGGATATAAAAAACTTTTGGGAATAGTTCGCTTGATCGAGCAGATCGATCCGATAAAAAAAGAGATAGAAAATATAAACAAGAAGATATTAAGCCTAAATGATGAGATCAAGAAGATAAAAGGCGATATCGAAAAACATATATATAATGTAAGCGAACATAATAAAATAGAGTTTGATTATAAAGAAGCTCTTAATCAAAAAGATGAAATAGCAAAACTTTTAAGTGAAAAAAAAGTCGCTCTACAAAAAGTGGAGGGCGAGATAGAAATATTGAACAGCCGTATTCAAAGAGATAAAGAGCAGAGAGAAATATTTGAGATAAAACTTAATGATAAAAACGATTATGAGAAATTGAAAGTTTATATGAACGATTTCAAAAATAGAATCAACGCTCAAATATCTCCCAGAATAAGTCGATATGCCAGTGAAATGTATGCAAATATCACTAGAGGGAAGTATCAGTTTATCAGAGTTAGCGAAGAGTTTGATTTTTTTATCTACGATGACGCAAAAGAGTATCCTCTTGATCGTTTTAGCGGAGGGGAGATAGACTTGGCGAATTTGGTATTAAGAATCGCCATCTCAAGAACGATCGGCGAATTAAGCGCAAGTGCAGGAGTGGAGTTTTTAGCTTTTGACGAAATTTTCGGAAGTCAAGATGAGGAGAGGCGATTTAAGATTATGGAAGCGTTTCAAACTATAAAAGAGCAATATAGGCAGATTTTTCTGATTTCACACGAGAGTGAAATAAAAGAGATGTTCGAAAGGGTGGTGGAACTTTAAAAAATCTGCTGCTTTTTACATATATGCCGAAAAGATGAGGTTCAGTTGCTATGAAGCTTTGAACCTCTCTAAACGAATGAAAGTTTATCTTCTTCTCATACCGCCTCTTCTGTTCCATTGGCGGTAAGTGTTAGATGATTGATCGTTATACTCCGTGTCGGAGTCGGTTGACGATGTAGAGGATGAGGATCTGTAACCGCCCATACCTCTTCCTCCTCGACTCCATCTTCCCGACGATCCGGTACCGCTTGAAGATGTGAATCCATGACACATTCTACACTGTCTGCTGTAAAAGGCTTGCGTCGCATGATGAACGTTTCCGCCTCTCATCGGTCTTCCCGTAATGCTATATTTCGGATGGCATGCGAGACAATCAGTTTCAAGCACGATCTCGTAAGTATCATAGTTGTAACTATGACAGCTAAAGCAATCGTATTCGCCGCTTGAAGTATCTCCAGGTGCAACCGTCGGGTACATACCGTTTCCAAGACCACTAATCGGTTCACCGATTCTGCTGTGATGTTTATCTGCATTTACCTCTTGTAAAAGAGGATGCGGCTGGTTGTTGTCATCCCCATGGCATAAACGACATTTCTCTTCAGTTGGATTTCCATTAAAAATATTTTTACCTCCTCTGGCTTCTGTTTGCTGTGTAAAAACAAACATACCAAGTAGTACTAGAAGTGGCAAGATAATGTGTTTGGCTTTTGAACTTACGAGTAAATGAGTCATAATGTTTCCTTTTTAAGATGAGTAAAAAATATTTATAAAGTATAATAAAAGTTTACTTACTTGGAGATTGTGTGGCAAGATTAGTTAAAACTCTTTACTAATCGTTTACAATAAAAATAGTTTCAGTTATAGTCAGTTTAACTTATAAACGGTTTTACAACTACTTATAAAACCTTAATATTTCGTTATTTTCTTTTGAGTATCATGTGAAAACGCAGAACATAGTAGGAGTGGTGATGAATTTTCATAAAGTGATATCGGGTTTTTTCTTTATCTTGGCTATGACGCTTAATTTCGGTTTTTTTTACGGAAATCCCGAAGTTTTGGCCGAGCATAGCAAATATGAACTTTTTGCGGCGATTGTGGTAAATTTGATAGCTACGATTTTGAAGTTCGGAGATAAAACACAAGTCGGATCGGTTCTTTTGGCAACTAGTCTGGTGGCGGATATTCAACTTATCGCATCGGCTTCGGTTTGGGGGATATCTCTTTATGGACTCGGAGGACTCGGTATTGAGTCATCTTCAGCGATCATTTCACTTTCCGGCGGGGCGCTTTTGGCAAATATCACTTCCGTGGTGATATTTGTAGGAGATACTTTAAAGTCAAAAAGATAGTCGATGGAAAGTAACGCCAGTTGGATAATTATCCGCCGTCTTCGCATACCTCTTATTATCATTATCGTTACTTTCGCTATTTCTATATTGGGTATGATGATAATGCCGGGAGTGGACGATGAGGGAAATGTTTATCATCTGAATTTTTTCGACGCTTTTTATTTTGTAAGCTATATGGCTTCTACTATCGGGTTCGGAGAGTCGCCTTACGATTTTACCTATCCTCAGAAGCTTTGGGTTTCGTTCTCTATCTATCTTACCGTTATAGGCTGGTTTTACGGTATAGGAACGGTTGTAGCTTTAATACAGGATAAAGTCTTGGCGGAGGAGATCGCAAGATCAAAGTTTATAAGAGAGGTGCAAAATCTTCAAGAGCCGTTTATCCTTATTTTCGGTTATAACAATGTAACAAAAAATCTTATTCAAAGGCTAAGCGGGATTCCAAGAAGGATGGTGGTCATAGATAAGAGCGAAGCGAAGATCGAAGCTTTGGATCTTGAAAATTATCATCCTCGTATTCCCGCGTTTCATGGTAATTTGCTCGATGTCTCGATTCTTGAGATGGCGGGAGTGAGATCCCCTATGTGTGTCAGCGTTGTCACTTTGTTTGAAAATGAATATAAAAATACAAAGATCGCGATGATGTGTAAACATTTAAATCCCAAAGTTCCTCTTATCGTTCGATCAAATACCTTGCAAAACAGCGAGTATCTTTACAATATCGGGATAGAGCATATAGAAAATCCTTTTAAAGTGATATCGAACAGACTTTATCTAGCTTTGACGGCTCCTCACTTGTGGATGCTCGAGATGTGGGTGCACGGACATCCTCTTCGTATAAATAAAAAAGAGAAGATTCCCCAGGGAAAATTTGTCATTTACGGTTACGGTCGTATGGGGATGGCTCTGGAAGACGGACTCAAAAAAGCCGGTGTGGAGTATGTGTTTGTCGATGCTTCGGAAATGTTTTTGACTCAGAAAAAGACCGAGCAGATATTTAGCGAAACCGCTCTTGAAGAGAGCCTTCTAAGTGCCGGCATAGAGGATGCGACGGTCATTATCGCCGGTACGAGAGACGATATGGTAAATCTTGCGGTGATCATGCTCGCGAGAAAACACAACAAAAATATTTATACTATTGCTAGAGAGAACTCTTTGGCCGAGCTTAGTGTTTTCAACGCCGCGAATATCGATAGAAATTATGTTCTTGAAGAGATTATTACGAATAAGACTTATAATTACTTGGCTATGCCGTTGGCGAATCTTTTTATCAAGCAGCTTGGTAAAAGGGATGAAAAATGGGGCAAAGATATAGTTGACAGGATAGTATCCAAACTCGGACGAAAACCTCATATATGTGAGATGTCCATAACATCGAAACAAGCTTTCGCCCTTTATAAAGAGCTGCAAAAATCAGGTGAGATTCCATTGAAGGTTTTAAAAAGATCGAGAAAAGATTTTAGAAAAAACAATAGCGTTTTGTTTTTACTCATCAAGCGAAATGATGAGCTGTTTTTGTTGCCCGAAGATGATTTCTTGCTCAAAGCCGGGGATGAAATGCTCATAGTTTGTAACAAAAAAAGCGAAGTCGATTTGGCTTATATTTTAAATAACTATTATGAGCTTTATTATGTAATGCATGGAGAAGAAAAGATTACCGGAGTGTTGTCCAAAGTGGCGTTTGCCGGTTGAGTTAAAAGTGGGATTTTACAACTCTTTGATATAATAGACGCAAATTCGACAAAGGGTAAAAATGAGAAGCGATCAGGTAAAAAAGGGTTATGCTAGAGCCCCGCATAGAAGTTTGCTTAGGGCTACGGGACTAAAAGATGAAGATTTTGACAAGCCGTTTATCGGTGTGGCAAATTCGTTTATAGAGATTATACCGGGGCATTTTTTTCTAAACAGATATTCCGAAATTATAAAAGAGGAGATTCGAAAGTGCGGGTGTGTTCCTTTTGAGTTCAATACGATAGGCGTAGATGACGGTATCGCGATGGGGCATGACGGTATGCTTTATTCTCTTCCTAGTCGTGAGATTATAGCAAATTCCATCGAGACGGTGATGAACGCGCATAAACTAGATGCTATGATTTGCATACCCAATTGTGACAAGATCACTCCCGGAATGATCATGGGAGCGCTTAGAGTGGATGTTCCGACCGTTTTTGTAAGCGGAGGACCGATGAAAGCCGGAAAGTTGGATGACGGAACTTCGATCGACCTTGCAACGGCGTTCGAGGCTGTCGGTGAGTTTGAAGCCGGAGAGATAGATGAAAAGAGATTGACCGAAATCGAATGTGCCGCTTGTCCCAGCGGCGGTTCGTGCTCGGGTATGTTTACGGCAAATAGCATGAATACCTTGATGGAAGCGATGGGGATAGCTCTTAAGGGAAACGGTACTATCTTGGCATTGACGCCTGAGCGTGAAGAGCTATTAAGAAAAGCGGCAAGAAGAGTATGCGAGATAGCAAAAAATGAAGAGCTTACCGAAAAATTTAAAATTAGAAATATTCTTAACGAAAAAGCCGTTAACAATGCTTTTGCGGTGGATATGGCTATGGGAGGAAGTTCAAATACCGTACTTCATATGCTCGCTATCGCTAGAGAAGCGGGTGTGGATTTTAATCTCGAAGATATAAATAAAATGAGTAAAAATGTCTCTCATATAGCTAAAATATCGCCATCTTTGACGACTGTTCATATGGAAGACATTCATGATGCCGGCGGAGTTAGTGCCGTTATGCATGAGATAACAAAAAGAGGAAACGATATACTAGTTCTTGATAATCCGACGATAGAAGGCGAGACGATAGGCGAGAGAATAGCATCGAGCGAAATCAAAGATACGAATATTATTCATACGATAGACAACCCGTACTCGGAGGTCGGAGGGCTTGCCATCTTGTATGGAAATCTTGCAAAAGAGGGCGCGGTCGTAAAGACGGCCGGTATCGATCCTGATATGAGAGTTTTTAGCGGAAAAGCCGTCTGTTTCGACTCGCAGCAAAAGGCCATCGCCGGTATAACAAGCGGTAAAGTGAAAGAGGGCGATGTCGTGGTCATCAGATACGAGGGACCAAGAGGCGGACCGGGAATGCAGGAGATGCTAGCCCCGACTTCTCTTATAGCCGGTATGGGGCTTGGGGATAAAGTAGCTCTTATAACCGACGGTAGATTTTCGGGAGCTACGCGAGGTGCAAGCATAGGTCATGTAAGTCCCGAAGCGGCGGAAGGCGGTGTGATCGCGCTTCTTGAAGACGGCGATATTATCGACATAGATGTTGACAATTACTCTCTTAGCGTTAGATTGAGTGATGAAGAGATCGAAAAAAGAAGAGAAAATTTCAAACCCTATGTAAAAGATATAAAAGGATCATGGTTAAAACAGTATAGACAGCTTGTTACAAACGCCGCTAACGGGGCGGTACTCAAAACCGAGTTTTAATAAACGGGGCTTTTGTGCCCCGATCTTTTAATTTTTGTCGTTTTTTACGATCTCCGCTACTATTACTCCTCTTAAATCACCCTCTTTAAATCCTGTCGCTTTGTCGTTGGGATAGACATTTTTTATGACCGCTTTTATATCGTCGGAAATATTTTCTCCGTGGCATTTAAGACACATCTTTTTTGCCAAAAGCGGTTTATACACTCTGTACATATTTCCGATATTTACGACTTTGATATCGTCGGGTTTGAACTTATTTTCTTCTATAGCCTTTTGGTAATCTTGCATAATCACTTTGTCGATCGAGTCGGGTTTGTTCTCTTTGTTTCTTACTTTGAAAGATGTTCTTTTCACTTTTGCGTAGGATGGAAGTTGTTTATTTACCTCGTTTGTGATTTCGGCGGCTTTTTGTGAGCAAAAGCCCATTGCCAACGCCCCCGAGGGATCTTCTTTCATTTTTGCTTTTACCTCTTTTTTAAGAGCTTTGCCCAACATTTTGATATATTTTACACCCTCTTTTTTGATCTGTATCACATACTCTTTTTTATCGGCGCTTAAAGTGGTGGCGCTCAATAGAGTGACCGCACAGATAGCGATAAATAATTTTCTCATAATTTTCCCCCGTATGATTTATAGATAGATATTCGTTAAGTTTGTTTTCAGACCTTACGAATTTCGTCATTATCTAAAAAGTTGACTTAAATTGCTATAAAGTGTTATCATGCTTCTTATGTTCGAAACATTTATTAGTGAACTTTTTAAGTTACAACTCATTACCGTCATAGCGCTTGTTTTGGCCTTCGGAGCTATCGCGCATATGCTCTCGACCAGAAGAAAGCCAAGAAGTATGATAGCTTGGATGTTCGTAATTTTGACTATACCGTATATAGGAATACCTCTTTATGTGATATTTAGCGGACGAAAGATAGAAAAATCTCTTCTTAGAAAAGGAAGGTTGTCTTTAACTGCACATGAAAAACTAAGTGATTTTAGTTGTGAAGTTTCCAAGTTTTTAGTTTCACAAAAGATCCCCTCTCCTACATCTCAAAATAGGGTGCATATCTGCAAAGACGGTGTTGAAGCGTATGAGATCATGATGGATCTTTTTGAAAATGCGAAAAAAAGTATTTATATATCTACTTATATATTCGGTGATGATGAAATTACTCATAAGATCGTTAAAAAACTTTGTCAAAAAGCAAAAGAGGGTATCGAAGTAAAACTTCTTATAGACTCTTTGGGGTCTATGAGGCTGGAGTTTTTTCCTGAGATTTTAAGACAGCTTCAAAAAGCGGGAGGTGAATATAGTTTCTTTAACTCATTTATTCAAGATCCTATTGACTTTAAGATCAATCTTAGAAATCATCGTAAGAGCATTATCGTGGATAAACATATAGTGATAAGCGGGGGTATGAATATCGCAAAAGAGTATATGGCTCCAAAAGCTCATGAGAGACTTTGGGTAGATCTCTCTTTTGTCATAGAGGGAGAAGCGGTAGATCACTATCTGGAGATATTCGCATTTGATTGGGAGTATGCCACAAAAGAGAGTATCGAGTTGAGTCGATATGAAGCTTTGGATATAAAAGAGGAAACTTTGGTGCAAGTGGTGCCTTCCGGACCGGATATAGAAAATGATTCCTTTTATGAAGCTATGCTATATGCTCTTTTTATAGCAAAAGAGCGTATTTGGATTATCACTCCATATTTTGCACCAGATCAGAGTATTTTGGATGCATTGATAGTCGCAAAGCATAGAGGAGTGGAGATAAAGATCATGGTTCCGGATACATCAGATCATATGATAATAGATGTTGCAAGAAACGGTTTTTTAAGGCAGATGCAGGATGAAAATATAGATATACTCTTTTTTAGAAACAAGATGCTTCACGCAAAGGCGATACTTGTGGATGAGCGATTTTGTGTCATGGGTTCGGCGAACTTCGATGAGAGAAGTTTTTTTTACAATTATGAAACCATCTGTTTTTTTTATAGTCAAAAGGAGATTGAAGTCGCGAATGAATGGATGCAAAGGCTCTTTTTGGAGTGTACGCTAGGTTTGAAGCCTGCCGGCAAAGTTCGTATAGTGTTTGAAAATATCTTCAAAATGCTTTCACCCGCAATTTAGGAGATGACCGATGTATCGTAAATTTTTACCCTGGCATATTGAAAAAGAGTCGCTCAACCTCACTCTTAAAGCTCCGAAAGTTGCTCAAGAATTTCAAAAGAAAATAGTTTTGTTAAATTGGAACGTTCATAAAAATAATCACTCTATCTCCTGGCTTGACGATTTTTCATATATCTTAAGAAGATATGATCCTGCAATCATCCTGTTTCAAGAGTATCAGAAGATGAATAAAAAGAGTATTCTTGATAAACATCGAGAGTACGGTTACGGTTTTTTCCCGAATATTGTCTGGAAGCAGAATCATTACGGATTGATAAATGCCGCGAAAACTTCCATCGTGGATTTTGATTTTCATACGACAAAAGAGGTGGAACCTATAATCAAAACACCTAAAATTGCGCTGGAGACGATGTATCCTTTGGAGAATGAGAGATATCTGAAAGTTATAAACGTTCATATGATCAATTTTGTGAAAATAAAAAAATTTCTTTCACAAATTTTTCAGATAGAAAAAGCGATCTCTTCGCACGAAGGAGCGCTTATACTAAGTGGGGATTTTAATACCTGGAATAAAAAGCGTATGCATATAGTGACGAAAATGTGTACTCATTACGGACTTAAAGCGGTTGAATTTGCGGGAAACTATCATCAAAAAGTACCCTTTGAATTTCCACTAGATCATATCTTTTACCGCGGTTTGAAACTTCAAAGTAACGAAGTGATCAAGCGTATAGAGACCTCGGACCACAAACCTATGATCTGTGTTTTTTCGGATGAATAGCTATAAACAGATTTTTTATTTAGTCGATTATAGTGACAGAAAAAAACTCAGGGGTAAAATATGACTAAAGAGATAATTTTAGATAAAGTAAAAGCGTTTCCTCCACTAGATGATACGGTAACCAAAGTAATGGCTGTTTGCAACGATATAGAAAGTTCGGTCGGAGATCTCGCAAAGGTCGTAAAAAGCGATCCTATGACCACTACAAACATACTCAAAGCCGCGAATAGTCCGCTTTATGGGTTTAGTCGCGAAATAAAGAGTATCGAGCAGGCGGTTTCCATATTCGGTATGGAGACCGTTAAGGGGTTTGCTTTTTCTTCGTTTTTACAGAAAAAACCGGATCTTGATCTCTCTCCGTACGGAATTGACTCCAGAGATTTCGCCTCTATCTCCGAACAGCAAAACTCGTTTGTCGCAAAATGGTATAAAGGCAAAAGGGCAAAACTTGATGTGTTAATACTCCCTTCGTTTTTGATGGAGATAGGAAAAATCGTACTTTCATCTTTGGTTATAGAGCACAACAAAAAAGATGAGTTTCAAGCTCTTATAAAACAGGTAAAATCATTAGACGATATGCAGAGTCTTGAGAAAAAGGTTTTCGGAATTACAAACGAAGAGGTTACGGGAATACTTCTTCAAGATTGGAATTTCGATCCGATGATGTACAATGCGATCAAATATCTCAACAACCCCGAGCAAGCCGAAGAGAGCGTCAGAGAGTTCGCTCAGATACTTCAAGTGGTAAAAACAGTCATCTCTACACAACCTCTTAATCTTGACGAAAGCGTACCCACAGCGCTAAGTCTCATAGAGAAATACGGACTCGATCGAAAAAGCTTCGAGATGGTCGTAAAAGAGCATTTTCAACTTGAGAGCGTATAAGAATCGATAATTATGCACCCGATGCATAATTATCGCCTTAAATGATATTATGTTATTCTTGCGGAAATATTACCGCATAAAAGAGTGACATGATAAAAGACTTCAATTATTTCGATACGCTTCTTCCTCAAGCTATAGGCTCAAAAATCGCGGCAATCGCACCTGTTGTAACTTCTTCCGCGGCTTTCGGATACCAAGACGCTTATGAAGCCGAAGCGATTTTTGACGGAAAAATTCAGAAACCGTTTTACGCTCGGATGGGAAATCCTACAAATGCGAAATTGGAATCGGTTATGGCGAAGATAGACGGCGGTTTCGGCGCGATAGCCACATCCTCGGGTATGGGGGCGATTTCGATGGTTTTAACGGCATTGCTCAAAGCGGGAGATAGAGTTCTATGTGTAGGCGGTTTTTTCGGAGGCACCTACGCTCTTATGAGTGAAACTCTTCCTCGTTTTGAAATAGAGCCTATTTTTTGCGATGCGGACGATTATGAGAGTATGCAAAAGGAGCTTGACAGGGGAGTGAGCGTCGTGTTGTGCGAGAGTGTCGGAAATCCGAATCTCAAACTTCCCGACCTAAAAAAGATCTCTGGACTTTGTGAAGAATTTCGAACGCTTTTTGTCGTTGACAATACGGCGACTCCTCTTGTCGTGCGGCCTCTTGAACTTGGTGCGGATGTAGCGATCTATTCGACGACGAAAAATATCAGCGGACACAGCGCATCGCTTGGCGGCATCGCCGTTTTTAGCGAAGTGAATAAAAAGTGTAAACTTCATGCTCCCAAATACGATCATTTGCATAAAATAGTTCAAAAGAGCGGTAAGGCGGCATTTATAGCGATCTGCAAAAAGAGAGCTTTGAGAGATTTCGGAATGAGCGCGAATGCTTTTGGTTCTTTTTTGACGCTTTTGGGACTTGAAACACTTTCGATTAGAATGAAAAGGATTTTCGAGAATGTCGAATATATAGTCTCGGCACTGGAAAATGAGCTCCCAAAGGGTGTTGTGCGACATCCCTCCTTGCTCTCGCATGAGCATCATACAAGATATAAGCGACTATATCCTCTTGGGTGTGGTTCTTTGTTCACTTTAAGGTTAAAAGATAAACAAGAAGCTTTTGATTTTTTAAACAATAGCAAGCTTTTAACACAAACTGCGAATATCGGGGATAATAGGACTCTGGCTCTTCATATGAAAAGTACGATTTATAGAGACTTTGATGAAAAATCTTTGAAGATTTTGGGGATTACGGACGGTCTTATCAGATTTTCGTCCGGTATAGAAAATCCTCAAAATATCGTCGATGATATTTTAGATGCGTTTTCGGCAGTCGGCAAATGAAAAGAGTACATCTGGTTCAAATAGCTTCGTATCTTGGTAAATATAAAAAGATCGATCAAATCAACAGAGTTGAAGATACTATTATAAAGATCGTATTTGATCGCGACGAACCCTTTTTCTTCGATATGAAAAGGGGAGATTCCCATATTTTCAAAGCTTCAAGATACACGAGAGTGAGAAATTATAACGCACCTTTTGACGTCGTTTTGAAAAAGCGCTTCAACAATTCGAAGGTGGAAAGGGTTGAAGTTTTAGAGGGAAACCGGATATTGAGAATTCAAGTGAATTCCTCTTCAAGATATAAAGCCCAAAAGAGTACTCTTCAGTTTGAATTTACGGGACGAAATACGAATGTAATAATTCTTGACGAAACCGAAACCGTTTTGGAGGCTTATCGACATATAGACGTCGATACCTCTTTTCGAGAAGTTAAAGTCGGAGCGAAACTAAAAGAGTTACCGGCTAGGGCTTTTGATGAAAGAGACGATTTCATAGAGGATATACCGGTATTTCTACAAAACGAGTACGATAGGCGGCAAAAAAGAGCGGTAGAGTTGAAAAAAGCTCGAAAAATCGAAGTTATCGAAAAAAAAATTCGAAAATTACAAAAAATTTACGACTCTCTCGAAGATGAAAAGAGCCTTTTGGCAAAGAGCGAGGAGATGACGCGAGACGCGAATCTTCTTTTATCGAATCTTCATAACATGAAAAACTATCAAAAAGAGATCACTCTTGTTGATTTCGAGGGTAAGAAGCGTACTATAAATCTGCCTGATAACTCTAAGACTCCCGCAAATGCCGCCAATGAGCTTTTTAAAAGAGCGAAAAAACTGAAACAAAAAGCGAAGTTCACATATGTGGAGAGAGATAATTTATCGTCGAAGATAGCGTTTTTAAGCAATCTCAAATTAGCCGTAGAGGCTGCAAAAAGCGTTGACGAGCTTAATCTTTACCTTCCCAAACAGCCAAAAACTAATAAAAGAGCGAAAAAGGCCGATGCTAATATAGAGACTTTTTTCATCGAAGGTTATAAAGTCATGCTCGGTAAAAACGAAAAGGGAAATATTTCTTTGTTGAAATCGGCGAGAATGAGTGATATTTGGATGCATATTAAAGATATGCCCTCAACTCATGTTATAATTAGATGTGAAAAAAAATCCCCGCCTCAAAATGTACTTGAATTTGCCGCAAAGCTTTGTGTGCGTTTTAGTAAAGTGGAGGACGGTGCATATCTTGTCGATTTTACGGCAAGAAGAAACGTCAAGATGAGAGAAGGTGCAAAAGTGAACTATGTCGATTACGACACGATGAAGGTATCCAAGCCGTAAGGAGTGATTTATGCCTATAACGCCTGTCGAAGCCATAACTTATGCAAATCAAAATATGCAGGTAGCCGCATCGAAACAGACCGATCTTCAGGGTAGAATGGAGTTTCAAAATCTAATCGCGGCTGCACGGATAAACGAAAAACCGGCCGGAGTGGAAGGAGTGGACGATCTTCTTGACGCAAAACCCATCGATCCTCAAAAAGAGCATGACCGCGAGACGGCTGAAGAGCAAAGCGGAGAAAAAGAGCAGGAGACGCTAAAGCGCTACAAAAAGATAAAAGAACAGCTCACGGAGGATGAGCTTTTCGAATCGCTTCCTTATCATATATTGGATATCAGAGTATAAAAGCCCGAAAATAGATACTTTTTAAGTGCCGACAAAGTATCATGTTGCTCATTAACAGGATTTAGGTAAAAATATGAGTAAAATAAAAGAAATCATGAAAAATATTGATAAAGATAGATTTCTAACCGGTGCCGGGCTGATAGTGTTGATCGTATTGGTCGGCTGGATCGACAATTTTATTATCGTTTGGGCGTTTTTGGGGATAGCGTATCTTTTTTCATTTTACGAAACGATGAGACTGTTTCAAATAGACGATAACGCGCTTTATGCTTACGGCGCACTTTTATGGATAATCTCTTTCTTTTATATAAATCCCGACGATCTCTTTTTTCTAGCTTTAATCATCTCTCTTTCATGGATGGTTTATCAAAATTCGGTCGAACTCAAAAAGATCTATATCTTTTTGTATCCGACGGCTTCGTTTTTGTTTTTATTGGCACTTTATAAAGGTTTTGGGATAGATGCTATAATATGGCTTGTCATAGTGGTCGCATTGACCGATACGGCGGCTTATTTTACAGGAAGAGCAGTCGGTAAAACACCTTTTTGTTCGATATCTCCTAAAAAGACATTAGAAGGAGTTGCCGGAGGTGTTTTGGTTGCTACGATAGCCGGCTCAATTTATGGAGTTTCGTTTGTTTCCCCTATACTGGCAGTTTTGATTTCTTTTTTGGTTGCAGTCTCTTCAATTTTTGGTGATTTATTTGAGAGTTTTTTAAAAAGAAGAGCCGGAGTCAAAGATAGCGGAAACGTGCTTCCCGGACATGGAGGCGTACTTGATAGAGTTGACGGGTATCTTTTCGGCGGAGTTTTGATGGTCATACTTTTGAGAGGTTTGGCTTGATCGTTCTGGGCTCTACCGGCTCTATCGGAGTGAATGCCTTAAATATAGCAAGAAAATTCGATTTGAACGTCGATGTGTTGGTTGCGGGTAACAATATAGAACTTTTAAATAAACAGATAAAAGAGTTTAGGCCGCGTTATGCGGTTGTGGCGAATAAGGAGTTTGCAAAAGATGTGGATCACACGAGAACCTTCTATTCGCAGGAGGGAATACTCGAGGCGATAAACCTGAGCGATAGCGATCTTGTCGTCAATTCGCTCGTAGGATTTGCCGGCCTTCGACCGACGATAGAGTCGATTAATTGCGGTAAGAGAGTGGCGCTTGCGAATAAAGAGAGTTTGGTTGTTGCCGGATCGTTTATAGATATTTCGAAGATTACGCCTATCGATAGCGAGCACTTCGGGCTTTGGTATCTCTTGCAAGATAGGGCGATAGAGAAGATGACCATTACGGCAAGCGGCGGATCGTTTCGGGATACTCCGATAGAAGTGCTCGAAAATGCTACCGTCAAAGAAGCGCTTGCGCATCCAAACTGGTCTATGGGAAAAAAGATAACCATAGATAGTGCAACAATGACAAATAAACTTTTTGAGCTTCTTGAAGCAAAATGGCTTTTTGATATAGATAATCTTGACGCTATTATAGAAACAAAGTCTATTATTCATGCGCTAATAGATTTTAAAGACGGTTCAACGACGGCTCATATAGCAAATGCAAATATGCAACTTCCCATAGCATATGCGATCTTAAAAAAAGTCGATGAACGGATATTGAAGCCGGTCGATCTCGTAGAGATCGGTACGCTTGAATTTAGAAAGATAGAGCCCGAGCGCTACGCGATCTGGGAGATAAAAGAGGAAATTTTAAAAAAACCTCATTTAGGCGTTGTTGTGAATGCCGCGAATGAAGTTGCGATATCGAATTTTTTCGACAATAAGATAGGGTTTTTGGATATAGCTAAAAAAACACTACGAGCTTATAAAGAATTTGAGGATTTTAAACCCGCCGATTTGCAAGATATATTTCAAATAGATCTTCAAGTCAGAGAGTTTGTGAACGCACTGAAATAGATTTTAGGCGGACATACGAGTGCGCCTAAAATCTAGTATAACGACAGATATCGATCTATCTTTTGAAAGTGTTATACACTCTTTGAAGATCTTCGTAAGAGATCTCGCTGTTTTCCGTGATAAAAGTTATGGCTTCGTAAGGATCTTCGTCTGTTACCGCCAATGCCTCCTCAAGTAGTGATGCAAGTGCATCATCATCAAGACTATCCAACTCAAGTTCGCTTAGTGTGCCCAACAGTTCTAGTTCTTCAACAGTCATATCTGTCCCCTCTCAAGGTTTTGTAATTTTGAATTTATAGTACTTTAAATTTTTACTATATTTTTGTTTATCGGCATAAACAGAGATTAGTTTAGCCTATAAACCAAAAATTTTCATAAAAATTTATAAGTAAAATAGAACTTGAATTTTACATGTTTTTTCTTAATAGATACTGAAATTTTTACATAAAGTAAAAAAATTTAATTTATTTTAGATAGTTTCATTTTTTTTGTTTTGTGATGGCTTATGTATAGTTTTATTAAGTCAAATAGTTATATACTCGCTTTACCAAAATTCTAAAGGAGTACTAACAATTATGAGAAAAATATTACTAACGGCTTTGGCATTGACAACTATCGTTACAACGGCACAGGCTGAGAGAAATCTAAACACGGGTTGTGGTCTTGGAAGTATGATCATAGAAAACCAAAATACGGTTGCGAAACAATTTGTCGCCGCTTTTACGAACGGAATTTCCGGAAATCAAACTTTCGGTATCACAACGGGAACTTTAGGTTGTGACAAGCCGGAGCTTTTCGTGCAAAATGAAAAAGTGGAAAAATTCGTAGCCGACAATATGGATAATTTAGCAACGGACATCGCGGCGGGACAAGGTGAGACGTTAGATACCTTGGCGACGCTTTTAAACGTCAAAAACAAAGAGGCATTTGAGGCGAAACTAAAAGACAACTTCGATTCTATTTATGCGACGGAAGATGTAACTTCGGCTGAAGTCATCGACGCTATCATTACGGTTGCAGGCTAATTTTTGATACGAAAAGAGTGGTTTTTAATCACTCTTTTTCTACTAAGTTGCACAAATTTATACTCTTTTTCGATTCCCAAAGAGTCTCTTGAACAGCTCTCTAACGATCGCTACTGGAAAATACTGCTTCATATCAAAAACTCTACAAGCGAAATAGACGACCCCTCTTTTTTTTTGACATCAAAAGAAAATTTTTCCGCAAAAAACGAATTGAACGCCACTATATCGAGTTTGGCGGAAAATAACGACTCGATTTATTGTAGATATCCCGCAAGAGTAGAGTGGTTGAAAAGCAAACTTCCGCAACTTTTTAAAGATAAAAATGAGAGTTCATGTCGTAAGCTCGAAGAGACTCTTCAAAAAGAGAAACCGAATTACGTCACTCTGGTTTTTCCCACGGCGTATATAAACTCTCCGGCGTCGATGTTCGGTCATACGTTTTTACGGATCGACAGTGATTTGAGAACCCCGTTAATAGGCGAAGCTATAAACTATGCCGCAAAAACCGATGAGACGAACGGATTTGTATATACTTATAAGGGGCTTTTTGGGGGTTATAAAGGTTATTATTCCGCATTGGAGTATTATGAAAAGATTAAAGAGTATAGCGCTATGGAGCAAAGAGATATGTGGGAGTATCGACTGAATCTAACACCTAAAGAGATACGAAAGATGCTCTATCATCTTTATGAATTAAAAGGCATTTACAACGATTATTATTTCTTTACGAAGAATTGCTCATATAATTTACTATGGTTGCTTCAATCGGCAAGGGAGAGCGAAGATTTAACAAGAGGATTTAAATATAAAGCCATTCCTATTGATACGGTAAAGAGGGTGAATGAAGCCGGATTAATTGAAGATGTTTATTATCGACCGTCCAAAAGAAAAGAGATGAAAGCTATCGTAAAAAGATTGAAAAATCCCGAAATTATAAAAAACTTTACTAAAACTTATAATTTGTCATTATTGTCGGATCTAAATCAAACATCTTCAGCGGATGCTCTTGATCTGGCTATTTTGAGACTAAAACACCAAAGAAGTAAAAATAAGTTATCCAAAAAAAGATATATAAAAAATTTGATGAAACTTTTAAAAATCAGAAGCAAACTGCCGAAGACGAAACCACCGAAGATAAAAACACCGCAAAATCCCCTTTTAGGACATGATAGTTCAAGAATATTGTTTGGGATTAGCTCGGCAAACGAGTTCAATATCGAACTAAGACCGGCTTTTCATGATATGTATGATAACGAAAGCGGCTTTATTCAAGGTGCGTATATAGATTTTTTCTCTTTTAAAATATTTAGATCTAGATTTCAAAGTTTCGATTTTGTAAACGTTACCTCTTTATCGGCAAGAGACTCTTTTTTCAAGCCTCTTTCGTGGAGTGCGAAGATCTCTCTTCAAAGAGTTCATGCAAAAGATATTTATATGAATTTCGCGGCGGGAGTCGGACTCTCTTATGATTTTTACGGCATGCTTTTTTATATGCTTTTATCTCCCGGAGTGAATATAGGTAAAAATACGCTTTTTGATATATCTCCTAGTGTCGGATTTGTTAAAAACTTTGATGAAGTGAAGTTCGGATTTAGATATATGAGCAGATATTTTACCGACGGTGTCAGTGAGCATACGACGGAGTTGTTCATGACTTTTGACGCCTCAGAGAGTGTCGCGATAAATCTAAAGTTGCAAGATGATAAAATCGGCGGAGATTCGACGACAAGAGCCGTATGTGCGCTTTTTTATTATTTTTAAGAGGAAGCTATGATACTTAGCATAGAGAGTAGTTGTGACGATAGCTCGATAGCCGTAACGCAGATAAAAACGAAAAAACTTCTTTTTCATAAAAAGATATCTCAAGAGAGCGATCATGCAAAATACGGCGGAGTTGTGCCCGAACTTGCCGCAAGACTTCATGCCGAAACTCTTCCGAAAATTTTAAAGCAGACAAAAGAGTATTTTCCTCAAATAAAAGCGGTAGCCGTTACAACTAATCCCGGTCTTTCCGTAACATTGATGGAGGGCGTGGTAATGGCTAAAGCTCTTTGTCTTTCGCTAAAAATTCCCGCAATCGGTATAAATCATCTTCACGGTCATATATATTCTCTTTTTATAGAAAAAGAGAGTCGCTTTCCCATGACCGTTTTACTGGTTTCCGGAGGTCATACTCAAGTGATAGACGCAAGAGGTTTCGACGATTTTAGAATCATAGCTCAAACTATGGACGATAGTTTCGGGGAGAGTTTCGATAAAGTTTCCAAAATGCTCTCCTTGGGATACCCCGGAGGTCCCGTCGTGGAGAGATACGCGAAAGAGGGCGATGAGAGAAGGTTCGATTTTACCGTTCCCCTTCAAAACTCTCCGAAGATCGCTTTTAGTTATTCGGGATTGAAAAATCAAGTTAGATTGCGGATAGAGACTTTAGGAGATCCGGACGAACAGGATAAAAGAGATATTTGCGCATCGTTTCAAAGAGTGGCATGTGAGCATCTTTTACATAAACTAAAGAAGATTTTCAAAACTCGACGGATAAAAGATTTTGCCGTGGTGGGCGGTGCGAGCGCAAATCTATATCTAAGAGAGAAAATAGAGGAGCTTTGTAACGGTTATGGAGCGAAGCTTCATCTGGCGTCTCTTGAATATTGTTCCGATAATGCCGCTATGATAGGCAGAAATGCCGTCGAGGCTTTTGAGAGAGAAAAGTTTTGCGATCCTCTCGAACTTGTCTCCACTCCCAAGTCAAGATAAAAATCTTTTGGCTAAAAGTTTTCGCTCATGATCAAATCTCGTGAAATCGTATATGGAGTTTTCGGTATATATCTTCTTTAAATGAGAACGAATATCGAAAAACAATTTTAATTAAGATAAATTTTATCCCAATTGAGTTATAATCATTTTGTAAGTTTAATATACATTAATCTTACTGCTATATAGCGAGGGGAGACGGTGCGGCATATTGTCGCACCGTAATAACTTTATGCATTAAATCTACTTCTTTTTTATAATCTTTTCCTAAAACAGTATAAACTTTAATCTATTTCACTGTACAATACATTATAAAAAAAATTTATATCACATTTAGGAGAAGTATAATGAAAAGATATATTACGCTCTCGATTGCCACAGCGCTGGCAACAATGACACTAATGGCGCAGGAGTCGCAAAATTCATCTGAGGATCTTGAGAAAAAAGTAAAAAAGCTGGAAAAAAGCCTCAAGAAATTAAAAAAAGAGTTATCTAAAGTAAAAGCGCACGGTGCTCAAGACAACATAAAATGGAGTGTCGATTTCAGAACTTCCGTCGATCATATTAAATATACGACCGCAAAAGGAGTCGAGCATAAAAACAGCTCTCTGCTCTCAAACCGACTATGGCTAAATATGGCTTATGCGCCAAGTGCCAACATGATCTTTAAAGGTCAGCTATCGTTCAACAAAGCATACGGAGCTATGCCGGCAAATCCCGCAAACGGATATCCTCAGAGGGGATACGGATATGATACGTTCGACTGGGTTTTAAATGAAAATCTGCTTGATGACAAGGTGCGGGTGAGAGAAGCGTATTGGCTATATATGAGTGATAGTTTTTTCGATACCGATATAAGCTGGACGGCGTCTTTTGGAAGAAGACCGTCAACAAACGGCTTTTTGATATCTCTTAGGGACGACGACAAACCCAGATCACCGCTTGGGCATACTATAAATGTCGAGTTTGACGGAGCCAGCTTTAAATTCGGACTGGAAAAAGTTACGGGTATAAGCGGAATGTACTGGAAGTTTTGTCTGGGAAGAGGTTTGACAAACGCTAGAAGTAGATTCAATATGGACGGCGGACTAGCTTCTATGGGTGATTATTCGAAAGATAAAACCACCTTAAAAGATGTGGATTTGGCGGGTTTTATTTTCGTGCCTTACGATGACGGACAATATAAAGTGATGACGACATATTATAGAGGATTCAATGTACCGGGATTCAATATGGCCACACCCGCTATGTTGGATCCGAACGCTCAAAATAGAGGAATGCTCGCTTTAATAGATAGTGATGCAAACGGTATAAACGATACGATGGTTTTCAACGATAAACTTACGATGAGCAATGTCGGAGATCAAGACGGAGCCGCCATATCCATACTGATCGACGGTATAGGCGAGGGGATCAGCGACTTTTTGGATGAGACGAAATTTTTCGCATCTTTTGCGTGGTCGAAAACAGATCCCGACAATAGCGAAGTATCTTTGAATCTTGAAGCTATTCAGCAGGGAATGGGGCAAATCATGCAACAAAATCCGAATATGACGCAACAAGAAGCGATGGAAGCGCTATTTACGAATATGGGGCAGGGTGTTTCACAAATCATGCAGCAAAATCCTTCTCTCACTAAGGAGCAGGCGATGGGAATGCTCATGCAGCAGCAGGGAATGATCGGCTCAAACGGTATGCTCGGCTCAAACGACAGCAAAACCGGTACATCTTATTGGGTGGGTATTCAGACTCCGGTACTGTTTACGGAAGATGGAAGATTCGGACTTGAGTACAATCACGGCAGTAAATATTGGAGACCTTTCACTTATGCCGAAGATACGCTGATAGGTTCGAAGATGGCCGTAAGAGGCGATGCGATAGAAGCATACTATATTCAGCCGCTTATGAAGGGATTTTCCGCGGAACTTAGATATACGAAACTTAACTACGACTATACCGGAAGTCAGGGTTTTTTCGGAGCGGGAGGCACTCCTATGAGTATGGAAGAGGCAAAAGCCAACGCAATGGATCCGATAGAAGAGGCCGAAGATATAAGACTCTCTTTGAGATATAGATTTTAAAATGTAGCTAGAGGGCTAAAAGTTAAGAAGCTTAACTTTTGGCTTTTTTGTGACGAATATGTACTTCACTTGATACAAATAAGATATTTCTGTCGATATATATAATTAGGAGAGAAATATCATGCAAAATATTTATAACTATCTTTTTATTTTATTTGTCATTTTCGGGTTTGCGGCTTGTGAGAGCGTCGAAGAAAAGATCATCGATCATGATGATCAAAATTTATCCCGTTTCAAATTTGATACGCAACCCAAAGAGCCTGAAACGGCGATACCCGCAAAAAAAGATGAAAATAGTTCAAGCGATATTCATCTTGGCAAGATGAAAAAAGCGCTGCTAAGCGGCGATATGAC
>Ga0256914_1000561_pt1 | contig 36615 bp, 40 predicted proteins | sample HulkmetaG_FD_191571 | JGI IMG/M metagenome (GOLD analysis project Ga0256914, IMG submission 191571) | Hydrothermal chimney microbial communities from Main Endeavour vent field at the Juan de Fuca Ridge, Pacific Ocean - Hulk | ecosystem: Environmental > Aquatic > Marine > Hydrothermal vents ... | reverse complement strand
CTCTATTCTCCAAGAAGCTATATCAAATCCAACCACTTTATACTTAAAACTAAAAGCATGAGCAAGAGGAAGCCCTACATATCCTAAACCTATTATTGCTATTTTCATCATAATCTTTTCTCCCATTCATATGCACTTTGGCAAATAAGTTCTAAATTTTCATATTTGGCGGACCATTTCATTTTTGATTTTATTTTGGAGTTATTTGAAATAAGCATAGCAGGATCGCCTGCTCTTCTACCTTCTAAATCAACTCTAAAATCAACTCCGGTTACTTTTTTCATAGCTTCAATAACTTCTTTAACAGAATACCCTTTGCCATATCCGGCATTAAAAATCTCACTTTCATTTTGCTCCAAATAAGAAAGTGCTTTTATATGAGCATCAGCCAAATCATCAACATGGATATAATCCCTTACTCCCGTACCATCAGGTGTGTTATAATCACTTCCGAAAATTGCCATCTTTTCTTTTTTGCCAACAGCACATTCACTTGCTATTTTTATAAGGTGGGTTGCATTTGGAAAAGATTGACCGATTCTTGGAGAGAGTTTATCTTTTTCATAATAGATATCAGCTCCTGCGACATTAAAATATCTAAAAATGACATATTTAAAATCTTTATGAGCTTTTGCGGTATCTTTGATAACACTCTCACTCATAAGCTTGCTCATTCCATATGGATTTATCGGTAAAGTTTGGCAATCTTCATCAATTCCATCTTTTGGAAGTTCTTTTGGTTCTCCGTAAACCGCAGCAGTTGAACTAAAGATAAATTTACCAACACCACTATCAATGGCACATTTTATCAGATTTGTAGTGTTTACCGTATTGTTCATATAGTATTTTAAAGGATTTGTAACTGATTCAGGTACAACTATACTTGCAGCAAAATGGATAATAGCATCAAACTTTTTGCTATCTAAAAGTTCTTTTACTTTATCAAACTCTTTTAAATCAAACTTTACAAATTCAAAATCTCTTATCTTTTTTAATGTGTCCAATGTTTTTATACTTCCGGTTGAGAGATTATCCAAAATCAAAATCTCATTATCTGTATATTCTAAAAGCTGTTTGGCAACATGACCACCTATATATCCGGCTCCACCGGTTATAAGTATTTTCATAATATAGCCTTTAAATTATTTATCATCTATTTTTAATTTTTATTCTTTAGTTTTATCTTCTTTAAAACTTTTGATAAATTCTAAGAAAAATACCAAAAACACAGAAAAAATAAGTCCTGTAACAAATGCAACTGCGATTATCAGTTTTTTCTTTGGTTTCGCAGGATAATCATTTGTAATAATATCTCCAACAATTGTTGTATTTTTATAATTATACATTTTAAAACCTAAAATATTGCATAATATTGATAGTAAACAAGAAAATTTGTAACTTAATTATGTCATAAGCTCTTTTATGGCTGTTATGGCTACTGTTGCACTTTCACTTTTTAGTATCATCGCAGTATCAAAACTGTAACATTTTTTATCTTCAAATTGCTCTTTTTCACTTTCGGAAAAACCGCCTTCGCACCCTATAACTATACTGTCAATTTCTCTATTGTCTATACTTTTTCCTCCAAAATCAAGTATGGCACTCTTTGGATATCTTTTAAAGTACTCTTTTAAACTTTTTAGTATCTCTATCTCCATCATTTTACTTCTGCCACATTGTTGGGAAGAATTTACAAGTATCTTTTTCAACCTTTCAAGATTTATTTTAAAATTTTTTTGGCTCCTATCACAGTAGATAAATGATATTTTGCCAACACCCATCTCATTTAGCATAGGCAATGTTTTTTCTATAATTTTAGTATCTATGATACACCATCCTATATGCAAATGTTTATTGGGAGCTATAACCATCTTTTGTTTACTTTGCAAAACAAACAAAGCCTCTTTTTTGGATATGCTTTCTATTTTGTAAAAATATATAAAATCATCTTTTAGATTTCTTAAAGCTATACTCTCGCCAAGCTTGTGTCTTCTAATCTTAAAAATATATTTATATAATTCATTTTGTATAATTATCTTATTCTGTGAAGCATTTTCATGATATAAAAACTGCATTTTTTATTCCCGGGCTATAATATTTTTTAAACTTAGTTTAAATTTACTTCCAATTCCCTTTTGAGAATCGATATTGATATAAATTTTCTCTTTGTCGCAGTAAGACTTAACTATGCTAAGCCCCAAGCCATATCCACTCTTGCTCTCATCTGCTTGATAATGTCTGTCAAATACTCTAAAAAGTTCACTTGAATCCATTCCTATACCATTATCTTCTACTATCAAATAATCTTTTTTCAATATAATTTTTACATATCCGTTTTTTTTGTTATATTTGATGGCATTTGATATAAGATTGTCTAAAACTTTTATAAAACCCATCCTGTCAGCTTCCACTTTTACATCTTCCAATTCTGCGATAATTTTTATATCTTTGCTTATCTCTTTAAATTTTTTTATACTTTCAATACATATATCCTTAAGATTGAACAATTCCTTATCAACCTGCTCAATCTCTCTTTTTATATAATAATCCATCCCTTTGTAAAGCTGTAGCAAATCCTCACATGCTTTTTCAATCCTGTCCACTCTTTTTATATTTTTTGGATTTTCGGGATTTGTTTTTATCATTTGAGCATTGGCTTTTATGGTTGCTACCGGTATATTTAACTCATGAAGAGTATCTTTTAAAAGCCTGTCAAGAAATTTGTTGGTTTGAAATATTGGATTTAAAAAAAATAGTGCAAGCATATATCCGCCAAAAAGAGATATCAAAAAAGCTGCCATTCCTATAAGATAAAATAAATTTTCACTCAGATAAAATCTATCAATTATCAAATATATGATAGAAAATATAAAAAACATCCATAAAGAGAAAAAGAGAGAAATTTTTACCAAAACCCATTTGTGTTCTTTTTCCATCAAACTCTCACTGTTTTATCATTATACAAACCTATATCCAAGGCCTCTTATATTTTCTATCGTCTCTTTACCAAATATCTTTTTTAAATTATTTATATATACCCTCAAAGCCCCGCTGCTTACAACCTCTTCACTTTGCCACAATTCATCTTTTATCATATCCTTTGTTACAACCTGGCCCCTGTTTTTTAAAAGAAGTTCCAAAAGTTGCAAATCCTTTAAGTTTATCTTTATCTCTTCACTGCCCTTTAAAAGCCTTTTTCTTTTGACATTATAACTGTAGTTATCATTTATCTTTATAATTTCTTCGGGCTCGACTCTTTTTAGAACAGCTTTTATTCTCATTAAAAGCTCATCCAAATCAAAAGGTTTTTTTATATACTCATCACACCCGGCTTCATAACCCTTTGTAATACTATCTTTATCAACCGAAGAGGTGATAAAAATTGCAGGAGTATTATCTCCGTATTCTCTTAACTCTTTTAAAAGCTCTATGCCGTCAACAAGGGGAACTTTGATATCCAAAAGATAAAGAGCATAAGTATTTTTATAGCTAAGCCGCAAGGCTTCCTCTCCATCTTTTGCAAGATCAACACTATATCCTTCATTTTCCAAAAAATCTTCCAATGTTTCCAAAAGCAGTTCATTGTCTTCAAGAACAAGTACTCTCATAATAACTCCAGTTAAGTCTTTCTCCCGCAAACATAGGAATAACTTCACCATATTTTTCAGGCACCAAAAACTCTTTTTTTTCTAAAATTATATCTTTTTTTATCGGTTTTATGTTATATATCTTTCTTGCATTATTACTTATAAAATTTTGAAGGTTTTCAAGTTTATTATGTTTTTCAAACAAATCACAAAGCGCGGGAAGTATAACCGGAGCAGAAAATACTCCTGCCGCACACCCGCAAGACTCTTTTGAGCTTTGCGGATGAGGAGCACTGTCGCTTCCGAACATTACTTTCGGATGAGCGTTTAGTGCAACTTCCAGCAAAAACTCTTTGTCTTCTTCTTTTTTTGCTATGGGTTTGCAAAAAAGATGAGGTTTCAAAAGTCCTCCTACAACATCATCAAGTGTGATAAGCAAATGGTGAAGAGTTATAGTTGCATATAAATTATCAAATCTGTCTAAAAGTTTTACACTGTTTTTATCTGTTATATGTTCCATAATTATCTTTAGCTTTGGAAAAGATTTGGCAATTTTTTCATAAAACAATCCAAATTCTTTCTCTCTGTCAAGTACAAATCCATTTGTTTCACCATGAACCAAAAGAGGCAATTCAAGTTCACTCATAGCTTCAAGTGTTTCTTTTAAATCTTCTGTTTCAAAACTACTCACTCCTCCCTCGGAATTTGTTGTAATTCCGCTTGGATACAGTTTTATAGCTTTTATATATTTTTTTGCCTCCTTTAAAAATTTATAATTATAGTCATTTTTAAAAAACAAAGTCATATAAGGCTCAAATTTATCACCATTTATAGCTTTTTGTATCCTTTTTTTATATGCCTTTACATCTTCTATACATGTAATAGGAGGAACAAGATTTGGCATTATTATACCACCTGCAAAATACTTTGAACTGCATCTTGCTATATTTTGCATCATTTTTCCATCTCTTAAATGCAGATGCATATCCAATGGTGAGTGTAGAGTTATCTTCATAAAGTCTCCTTTGCCTCATTTATCAATCGTTCGATACTCTTTTGATAAAGATTTAAACTCTCTTTATCGGTTGCTTCATATCTTGTTACAAGAACAGGAGTAGTATTGGATACCCTTACAAGTGCCCATCCGTTTTCAAAATTTATCCTTACTCCATCTATATTGATGATATTTTTTATATCCGGAAGATAAGAGGGTCTTTTAAAAAGTATCTCTTTTATCCATTTCATAAGTTCAAATTTTTTATCTTCCTTGATGGGAATCTTGATCTCTTCGGTTGAGTAAACCTTTGGCAAAGCATCTATCTCTTTATCTAAATTCATACCTTTTTTTATCAGTTCAAGCACTCTTAATGTTGCATATATAGCATCATCATAACCGAAATATCTATCTGCAAAAAAGATATGTCCGCTAACCTCAGCAGCAAGATCAGCCCCCGTCTCTCTTATCTTTACTTTTAGATTGCTGTGTCCTGTTTTGTACATGATGGCTTTTCCACCCATCTTGTTTATCTCATCATACATTATTTTGGAGCACTTCACTTCTCCTATAACTATCGGTTTTTTCATCTGTTTTGCAAACAGTATGGCCAAAATATCACCTTTTATATTGTATTTTTTAGTCAAAACGGCTATCCTATCCGCATCTCCGTCATACGCAAATCCTATATCAAAGCCATCTTTTAATTCCTCTTTTATATCTTTTAGATTTTCTTCTATGGTCGGATCCGGATGATGGTTCGGAAAATTTCCATCAGGCTCAAGATATAAACCTTTATAATCAAATCTTAAATCATCAAATATATCTTTTATAACCACTCCCGCTACTGCGTTTCCCCCGTCTAAAACAATTTTTGTTTCAAGTCCTTTCAAAAAAGAAAACTCATTGACCATATAGTCTATATATTTTTTCTTGGCAGGAATTTTGATAGAGGCTGTATTGTCTTTTATCGCTATATCTTGCATTTTAAAAAATTTATCTCTTAAAGCATATATGTCATTTCCAAAAAACGGCTTTTTGTCTATGGTTATTTTAAAGCCGTTATACTCTTTTGGATTGTGCGAACCTGTTATCATAACTGAACCGGCAGGAGTTATACCGCTAAATTCCACATAGTTGGCAAAATAGCAAACAGGAGTTGGAACAAGCCCCATATCAAGCACCTTTACCCCGGCTTTTACAAAACCGCTTGCAAGATAGTCTTTAAGTAGTGGCGAATGAGTCCTTGCATCATAGCCAATAGCCACATACTCTCCATGTTTTTTTATTTCCTCACCCAAAAGATAACCTATAAGTTTTACACTTTTTTCATTTAACTCTTTTTCAAAAATTCCTCTTATATCATATTCTCTAAAGATATTTTCCATCTGTTTCCTCAGTTATTTAATTGCATATATGAATTATACTCTTTACTACTCTAAACTACACTTAAACTTATTTTGGATAAAATAAGCTTTCTAATTTTGGTCGCATAGCTCAGCTGGTAGAGCACCACCTCGACAAGGTGGTGGTCACAGGTTCAAGTCCTGTTGCGACCACCATTACAATATATAAAATGAGGTAATTTTTGGAAGATATTATAGCCATAAAAGTTAATGATGATATCGTTGACTTACAGACAGCAAAAGAAAACGGTATCGATACACGGCAAGCTAAAAAAATATATCTTGATAATTCAAAAGAATCTCTCAAAGTTTTAAGACACTCTACTGCCCACCTTATGGCGCAAGCTGTAAAAAACCTCTACCCTGAAGCAAAATTTTTCGTAGGGCCGGTTATAGAAGATGGTTTTTACTATGATTTTAGAGTTGATAAAAAACTTGGAGAAAGCGACTTAAAAGATATAGAAAAGAAAATGAAAGAGCTTGCTAAAAAAAGATATGAGATAATAAAATACACTATAACCAAAAAAGAAGCTCTTGAAAAATTTCAAGATGACGATTTAAAGCTTGAGGTATTGAAAAATATACCTGATGATGCAAAAATCGGTATCTATAAACAAGGCGATTTTGAAGATCTCTGTCGTGGACCGCATCTGCCAAACACCAAATATATAAATTTTTTCAAGCTTACAAGGATCGCTGGAGCATATCTTGGAGGCGATGAAAATCGTGAAATGCTCACAAGAATCTACGGAACGGCATTTTCCACCAAAGAGAGCTTAAAAGAGTATCTTCAAATGATAGAAGAAGCAAAAAAAAGAGATCACAGAAAACTCGGAAGAGAGTTAAAGCTTTTTACTTTTGATGAAGATATAGGTGCGGGACTTCCGCTGTGGCTACCAAACGGAGCAAGGCTTAGAAGCAAACTTGAATACCTACTGTATAAATCTCACAGAAAAAGAGGATATCAGCCGGTCCGCGGACCTGAAATATTAAAAAGCAAAGCATGGAAGATAAGCGGCCACTATGACAACTACGGTGAAAATATGTACTTTACCAAGATAAATGAAGGTGATGAGAAAAATCCAAAAACTGTAGAATATGGCATAAAACCCATGAATTGCGTTGGGCATATAAAGATATATCAAAGCGAACTTAGAAGTTACAGGGATTTACCTCTTAAATTTTTTGAGTACGGTGTAGTTCACAGACACGAAATGAGCGGAGTTTTGCACGGACTTTTCAGAGTGAGGGAATTTACCCAGGATGATGCACATATCTTTTGCACACCTGAACAAATCAAAGAGAATGTGTTGGAAGTTTTGGGTTTTGTTGATGATATAATGAAAAGTTTCAATTTCAAGTATGAGATGGAAGTATCGACAAAACCGGAAAAAGCCATAGGAGATGACGATATCTGGGAAAAAGCCACAAAAGGTCTTATGGATGCACTTGATGAAAATGGTATAAATTACGGTATTGATGAAGGTGGCGGAGCATTTTACGGACCTAAAATAGATATAAAAATTACAGATGCCCTAAAAAGAAAATGGCAATGTGGTACAATACAGGTGGATTTTAATCTACCCGAAAGATTTGAGCTTGAATATACTGACAGCAACAATGAAAAAGCAAGACCGGTTATGCTGCATCGTGCAATACTCGGATCTTTTGAAAGATTTATCGGAATTTTAACCGAACACTGTGCCGGTGAATTTCCATTTTTTATAGCACCGACACAAGTTGTGATAGTACCTATAGCTGAATCTCATATAAAATATGCCAAAGAGATTCAAAATGAACTTATGAAGCTTGATATAGATAGTGAAATTTCAAGTAAAAATGAAAGTTTAAACAAACGAATCAGAACAGCAGAAAAACAAAGAGTTCCTCTTATCGTTGTAATCGGCGATGAAGAGGTCCGAAACAACACCATAGCTCTAAGAGACAGAAGAGAGAGAAAACGCTCTCATATGAGTTTGGAAGAGTTTAAAGATTTCATAAAGGAGAAAATGGATGGAGTTATCTTTTGAGTAAGGATAAAGATGTAGTAATGAATAGTGATATCAGGTTTCCTGAAGTCAGATGTATAGGTGATGATGGAACACAGTACGGTATCATATCTTCTAAAGAAGCTTTGGATATTGCCAATGAGCAAGGGCTTGATCTTGTTCTTATAGCACCTGACGGCAAACCTCCTGTTTGCAAAGTTATGGACTATGGCAAGTTTAAATATCAACAGGAAAAAAAGAAAAAAGAGGCTAGGAAAAAACAAAAAGTTATAGAAGTGAAAGAGATAAAACTTTCTGTTAAAATAGCACAAAATGATATAAACTACAAAGTAAAGCATGCCAGAGAATTTTTAAAAGCCGGAAAACATGTTAAGTTCAGGGTATTTTTAAGAGGACGAGAAATGCAAAACCCCGAAGGCGGAGTTGAAGTACTAAACCGTGTCTGGGAAATGGTAAAAGATATAGCAGACAGAGATGCTCTTCCAAGTAGAGATGGCAGATATGTCAATATGCTGACTTTTCCAAAAAAAGAGAATTAATTTTCATTAGCTAACCTTAGAAGTGCTAAGTGCCAAAACATATCCGTATGACTTGGTACTTAGCACTTAATTGCCAAGTGTCGGCAACAAGCTAAGAATTTTTAAAGGAGCCAAAATGCCAAAGATGAAGACTTTAAGAGGTGCAGCAAAACGCTTCAAAAGAAGTAAAAACGGTATCAAAAGAGGTAGTGCTTTTAGAAGTCATATCCTTACAAAAAAAAGTCCCAAGAGAAAAAGACTTTTAAGAAGTCCCAAGCATGTGGACAAAGCTGATATCAAAGCTGTAAATCTTATGATTCAAAGTTAAGCCAAAGTTTACTTAATGGTTTAAACCGTTAAGTTTAATTCCCCCTTAAAGCCGAAAAAGCAAAAGGGCAAGTTCGCTAAAAGCGACACCAAAACAAAAAAGGTCAAGGAGACACAATATGAGAGTAAAAACAGGAACACTCAGAAGAAGAAGACATAAAAAACTTCTTAAACTTGCAAGAGGTTTCTACAGCGGTAGAAGAAAACATTTTAGAAAAGCAAAAGAGCAATTAGAAAGAAGCTTGGTATATGCTTACCGCGATAGAAAAAGAAAAAAGAGAGACTTTAGAAGACTCTGGATAACAAGAATAAATGCGGCATGCAGACTAAACGGAATCAGTTATTCAAAATTTATAAATGCATTAAATAAAGCAAACATAAAATTGGATAGAAAAATCTTGGCAGATTTAGCAGTAAATGATGCGGATGCTTTTGCAAAAGTTGTTGAAACTGCAAAAGCGGCACTTTAAAAACTTTTGAGTCCATCTTTTTTTGATGGACTCATTTTCATATCTTTTATCATTCTTTTTACAATTTCATCTATCATAGTGTTAGTTACTTTTGTTTTAAAATCTTTTTGAATTCTATATATCTCTTTGTTTCTATCTTCCATCGAAAGTCTTATATATCCGTTAAAATCGGCCCCCAAAGCATGTACAACCGGATTTTTACAACTTATAACATAGTGCGAAGTTAAAACAATATGGTATCTGCTTTTTTTTACCGTTTTGTATCCGAATTTTCTAAAACTTCTTTCCACTTTATCCAGAAGATAATAATTGTCAGTTTTAAAGGATAATACTCCGGTCTTTATAGGAGTATGTTTTTTATCAAAAAATTTTATAAAAAGAGAATTATCCTCACATGCAGAAAAAAACAATACAATCAAAATAAAAAAAATGTTTTTCATAATAACGATATCATACCCAAATTGTACTTATAAGTATCTGGTCAGATGCCTAAATTTTGAAAAAACTGTTTTTTTAGATATAATACGCCTCTAAAAAATTAAGAAAGGTGGTGATGTTAGGTGCCAGGTATAAAAGTAGGACCTAGAGACTCTTTTGAAGAAGCATATAGAAAATTCAAAAAGCAAATAGATCGTAACTTGATAGTTACAGAAGCTAGAGCAAGAAAGTATTATGAGACAAAAACTGAAAAGCGTAAAAAGCAAAAAATTGCTGCTAAAAAGAAAATGCTCAAAAAACTCTATATGCTAAGACGATATGAGTCAAGACTCTAATCACACGCTAAAAGGGATCATTTGATCCCTTTTTTTCTTCATATTTATCCAATACCCAACCCAAAGTAAGTTTTAATTAATTAAGTATTTATTGACAACACAAAAAATTATCATAACTAAATTATTTTATCCTTGATTTAAAAAATTTAATTAATCTTTAGCTCTATTTTAGTATCATATGATAACAAACAACTAACCAAGGATGATTATGATACTAACAACACCACTAAAAAGCAACAGTATAAAAGTACTGCTTCTCGGAAGCGGAGAACTCGGCAAAGAGGTAGCCATAGAGGCTAACAGACTGGGTGTAGAAGTGATAGCAGTGGATAGATATCCAAATGCTCCTGCTCACTTGATAGCTAACAAAAGTTATGTCATTGATATGAAAAATGAAAATGAAGTACTTGAGATAATAAAAAGAGAAAAACCTGATTTTATTTTGCCGGAGATTGAGGCAATCAGTATAGAAGCATTGTTTAAGGCTGAAAAAGAGGGGTTTTTTGTTATACCGAATGCTGAAGCAGTAAACAAAACCATGAATAGAAAAAATATCAGAGAATTTGCAGCAGTTGAGCTTGGTCTTAAAACAAGTGCTTACCAATTTGTAAAAAGTTTTGAAGAGTTAACTAATGCGGCAAACAAGATTGGATATCCCTGTGTCATAAAGCCCGTAATGAGTTCAAGCGGTCATGGTCAAAGCGTAGCAAAAAGCACGGAAGACTTGAAAAACTCCTGGGAAATGGCAAAAGAAGCAAGAGGGGATGCAAGTGAGCTTATAGTAGAGGAATTTATTGAATTTGACTATGAGATAACATTATTGACAGTAAGAAATGAAAAAGAGACTGTTTTTTGCGAACCTATAGGCCATATACAAAAAGATGGGGATTATATATTTTCCTGGCAGCCAATGCAAATGAGTGAAATTGCTAAAAACAGAGCAAAAGATATAGCCAAAAAAGTTACGGACGGACTTGGAGGAAGAGGTATCTTTGGTGTTGAAATGTTCATAAAAGGCGATGAAGTTTACTTTAGCGAAGTAAGCCCCAGACCACATGATACCGGCATGGTAACGATGATAACACAAAGTCAAAGTGAATTTGCTTTGCATATCAGAGCAATCCTCGGACTGCCTCTTGATTTTATAACATACGGTAGCGGTGTTAGTGCTGCATACAAGAGCCGTATTGAGAGTGTAAGACCCACTTTTGAATTACCTGATGATGCTTTTAGCACAAACAGTTTTGTTAGAGTTTTTGGCAAACCTGAATCTCACAAGGGCAGAAGAATGGCTGTTGCTTTGGTTTATGGAGACATAGAATCTTCAATGAAACAGGCAAAAACAATCATTGAAAACATTAGAGAATTAAAATGAAACAATCATATTTCAAAAAAACACAAATAAAAATAAAAATCATGATTGTTTCTCTCGCCGACAGGCGTAGCTTTAGTGATAGGAATTTTTGCCGGAATTCATTTCCGGCAAAAAGGAGATTTTAAGATGAACAATCATGTTTCAAAAACACAAACAAAAATAAAAATCATGATTGTTTCTCTCGCCGACAGGCGTAGCATAAGTTTTACCCCACAAAATTTTAAAATTTTGTGGGGACCCCAAAGTGATAGGAATTTTTGCCGGAATTCATTTCCGGCAAAAAGGAGATTTTAAAATGAAAACTATTGGATTAAACAGAAAGAATAATCTGAAAAGTATCGCCAAGTTATAAGCACACAACCCAACACGGATTAGAAAACTTCATTATACAAAGATAATTTTGTATAGCATAGATTTTAAGCCTATCAAACAACTTTAGACAAAACAAAATTGTTTGATACAATCTCAATCTATGCAATAAACTATATAACTCTTTAGTAACTTACTGAAACTTGAAGCCTTATCCTTCTTAAAGGGTGGTTACTGTATTTGATAATAGTTTTTCCTTTGTAATTTCCCACATTTTTATAACCGATGAACTTTTCTTCTTCAGTTTCATTATATTTTGTTACACATTTTCTTTGAGTTTGATATGTAGTTGTACTTCCAGCATTATCGCCTCTTTCGGCCAAACTTTTTCCGACCAATGTACCTATAATGGCACCTCCGACCGTAGCAGCTGTTTTTCCGCTTCCTCCGCCTACTTGATGACCCAAAATTCCACCTGCGACTCCCCCTATAAGAGCACCTACGGTACTATCATTGGATCCTCCCGAACTAACAGGAACTTGCTCATCCCAACACTCCTGATAGGGAGTTCTTTTGGTAACTATTTTATATACGGGCTCACTTTTGATAACAGGTATGGAATCGGAAAAATTTATAACTTCTCCAAAAAGAGAAATCAATCCCAAAGATAATATCACCAAAGTTAATTTTTTCATACTTAACCCCTTTTATATTTTTTATTTGTTATTATATCGTAAAAAGTTAAACGGCAAGGAAATAGATTGAAACATCTTATAAATACTACCGATTTTGGCATAGATGAGATAGAGTTATTATTTAAAAGAGCTACTGAATTTTTGGACGAAAAACCAAGGGATATACTTCAAGGCAAAAGCATTATTACTATCTTTTTTGAAAATTCCACAAGAACCAGAAGCAGTTTTGAAGTTGCCGCAAAAAGAATGGGGGCAAATGTCATAAGTCTTGATATTTCAAAAAGTTCCTCAAGTAAAGGCGAAACACTCTTTGATACAGCTGCAAATCTTGATGCAATGGGACCGAATGCCATAGTGGTAAGACATAAAAATTCCGGCGTTCCAAAAATTTTGTCAAACTATGTACATTGTCCGATCATAAACGGAGGTGACGGAAGCCATGCACATCCTACCCAGGCACTGCTTGATCTTTTTACTATAAAACAGTATATAAAAGACACAAAAGGTAAAAAAATTTCTATTGTAGGTGATATAAAAAACTCAAGAGTGGCAAACTCAAATATTGAACTTCTAAGAAGATTCGGATTTGATATAACCTTGGTTGCTCCTCCTCATTTTATGCCTAAAACTCATCTTAAAAAATGCTACAATTTAAAAGAGGGTGTAAAAGATGCTGATATAATTATGAGTTTAAGAACTCAAGTTGAAAGACACACCAATCAAATATATGCTTCGCTTAAAGATTATGCCAATGATTTTTGTATTACAAAAGAGATACTTGGAGATAAAAATGTGATTCTTTTACATCCGGGACCTGTCAACAGAAATATAGATATTGAAGATGCTTGTATGAAAGATGAAAGGTGCAAAATACTAAAACAGGTAAAAAACGGCGTTGCAGTTCGTATGGCAGTTTTAGAAAAACTTATTTGCTGACTTTTCGGATTTATTTTAAACCAGAATTATGTATTAGAAATTTACAACATCAGTTTATAACCTCATTTTTTATATCTTTTGGTATAATACCGAAAAATTTTAGTAAGGTTGTTTGATATGAATAATTGGAAACTTGAAGACTTATACAAAAATGATAAAGAACTTGAAAAAAGTGTAAAAATAATAGAAAAAAATGCAAAAAAATTTGAACGAATGTATAAAGGCAAACTGCACAAACTAAAACCTAAAGATTTTATCAATACCTTAAAAAAATATGAAGAGATACTAAATGCTATATCAAGAGCAGGAACATATGTTTTTTTAAAATTTGCCAAAAATTCCGACAATGGAGGATTTTATGCAAAATATTCCCAAATTTTTAGCAATTTGCAAGAACATTTACTTTTTTTTGAATTGGAATTTAACCGACTTTCAAAGGATAAACAAAAAAATATAGTTAAAAAAAGCGGAATTTATAAATTTTATCTGCAAAATCTCATAAAAGAAAAAAAGCATCAACTCTCAGATAATGAAGAAAAAATTATGCTTAAAAAAAGTCTTACAAGTTCAAGAGCATTCAGCAGACTTTTTGATGAACATTTTAGCAGATTGAAATTTAATTTTAATGGTAAAAAACTAAGCGAGGAAGAGATACTTTCAAAACTTTACTCACCTGATAGAAATACAAGAAAAAAAGCTGCATTATCACTTTCCAAAAAACTTGAAAAAAATTTAAATCTAACTTCATATATATACAATATGATAAAAACCGATCTTAAGATAGAGTGCGATATAAGAAAATACTCTTCAGTCGAAGAACCAAGGCACCTTGATAATAAAATAACCAAAAAAAGTGTAGATGCACTTATAAATACAACTTCCAAAAATTTTCATATTGTAAATGAATATTATAAGATAAAAAAAGATATTTTGGGTTATAAGAAACTCTATGATTATGACAGATATGCACCATTTCAAAGCAATGAAAAAGAAATTCCTTTTGAAGAAGCAAAAGAGATGGTACTAAAAAGTTTTAAAAACTTTGATAAAGAATTTTATACAATTGCAAAAAAAGCATTTGATGAAGGCTGGTGTGATGTTTTTCCAAAAGATAAAAAAAGAGGAGGAGCTTTTTCTCATCCGGCTTCAGTGGATACTCATCCTTTTGTAATGCTAAATTATACAAAAAAGAGAAGAGATATCTTTACTGTAGCCCATGAATTAGGTCATGCCATACATCAATATCTCTCAAGAAAAGTCGGCTATCTTGGTAGCGATACCCCTTTAACAACTTCCGAAACAGCCTCTGTTTTTGCCGAAATGCTACTTTTTGACGATATAAAAAAGATAACTCCGAAAGATGAACTTTTGGCACTATACGGAGGAAAGCTTGAAGATATATTTGCCACACTTTTTAGACAAATAATTTTTACAACTTTTGAAAGACGAGTACATTCCAAAGTCGAAGAAGTTACAATAGATGAATTCAATGAATTTTGGCTGGAAGAAAATCAAAAAATGTTTGCCGATAGTGTGGAATTGACCAAAGGATACAAGCAGTGGTGGAGTTATATTCCTCATTTTATACACACCCCGTTTTACTGCTATGCTTACAGTTACGGGCAACTTTTGGTAATGGCACTTTACGGGCTTTATAAAAAAGAAGGTAAAAATTTTAAGAAAAAATACATAAGGTTTCTTTCAAGCGGTGGTAGCAAAAGCCCAAAAAGCTTGATAAAAAGTTTTGGCTTCGATATAGAAGATGAAGAGTTTTGGCAAATAGGTATAAACGAGGTTGAAAGAATGCTAAATGAATTTAAAACACTAAGGAATGAAAATGCTTCATGATATTGTTGGTAATGACAATTTTAGAGATATGATGATAAAGCATATATCTGATTTTATCAAATATTTATTTAATGAAAATATTGAATTTTCGATACTGACTTCTTTGGCAAATATTGATTTTGACCCGCCTTTGCCGGAGTATATCACAACTGATTTTAAACCTATTACATTGTTTACACTTGCCGGATATACTTATGACAGTGCAAGAGTAGAAAATGAAGTGCTTACCTTTGAAGCAGGCTTCGGAAGAGAAAATTTCGGTAGCATAGTCAGTGTACCACTATATGCAATACTTCAAATTATTGTAGAAAATACACCCATACTTATCAATCTGTCAACTCCTCCTGAAACAAAAGAAAAAGAAAAAGAAAAAGAAAAAAGTGGTATTAAAAAATCAATGGATATTTTTTTATCAAATCCGAATAATAAAAAATTACTCAAAAAAAAGAGAAAATAAGAAACTTAGTATTTATTTTCTCTTTGTCAATCATCAAACCTTCTTAATATTCATCAAAAAGTCAATCATTCCGTCGATATATGCATCATGCCTTCTCTCTTTTAGATAAGCGATATACAAATGTCTTTTAAATTTATATCCTCTTATCTTTGCACTATAAAGTGTTCCGTTTTGAACCTCATCTTCTATAACAAACTTTGAGATTATGGAAACTGTGGCTTTTCCCTCTTTTGGAGCTTTAATAATGGATTGTTTCACGGCAGTTGAACTTGACACAATACTTTTTATATTAAAACTTTTACAATCAATATCCATTTCATCAAAAATATTTGATATTATCTCTCTGGTATGTGATGCCTCTTCTCGGCATACCCAGTCAAAATTATACAAATCCTCTTTTTTTACATATCTTGGTATGGGAGAATTACTAAAAAGCACAAGTTCGTCTTCCATCCATTCACGATAAAGCATATCATCATCAAATCCCGGAGCCTCAACCATAGCAATATCAATTTTCTTATCTCTTAACTGATCTAAAATATATTTTGAAAGATCAATTTTAACCAAAATATCATTTTTAACTTTTTCTTTTATTCTATTTAGATAATTAGGAAGTATATAATTGCCTATGGTAAACGAAGCTCCTATTACAAAAGTCAACTGTTTGTTTATAATTCTTAGTATCTCTTTTTCAGTATTAAAAATACATTTTTCCAATTTAAGCATTATCGAATATATCTCTTCGCCCTCTTTTGTAAGCCTGATACCGTTTTTCTTTCTATCAACTATCTTTGTTTCAACATAATCTTCAAAAAGTTTTATCTGCTGAGTTACTGCAGGTTGAGAAATACCCAGTTTTTTTGAAGCCTTTGAAAAACTCTTCTCTCTCACTACCGTTAAAAAAGTTTGAATTTTTGAAAAATCTTTAAACACTATAATTTCCTTTTATAATAATATTAGTATGATTATAACTTAATAAAATAGTTTTTTCAATATGGAAATAATAAAAAGTTATAATTTTATAATTTTTAGAACAAAAAGTAACATACGAATAACTCCAATGATCTATATAAGAAATTTTAGGTATATTTAGATATAATAATATGGGTATCTTTATAACCTATTACAGTCCGCAGAAGGCAAACAAGATACAAACTTTTGCCCTCCGGGATTTTATCAGTTTACCCATATATTAAAACTTAAAGAGATGAAAGCATGAATAACATTTTAGATGAATTAAATGAGGAACAAAAAAGAGCAGCTACTATCGTTGACGGCCCCATACTGATACTTGCAGGAGCCGGAAGCGGAAAAACAAAAACCATAACTTCAAGACTTGCTTATCTTCTATCTATAGGCATAGACCCTGCAAATACTCTTACATTGACTTTTACAAATAAAGCCGCCAACGAAATGAGAGAAAGAGCTCTTAGCATGATTGAAAATACAGTATATCCTCCAATGCTTTGTACTTTTCATAAATTTGGTCTTCTTTTTTTAAAATTTAATATAGATAAAATAAACAGAACCAATAATTTTGTTGTTATAGATAGTGACGATAAAAAAAGAATTATAAAAAATCTTGGCTCCGAACTTCCCGTATCTCTTGTAGCCAATGAAATTTCCAAATATAAAAATTCACTTATCTCCCCTGATATTGCCATCTTAAAAGCACAATTGCCCAACTACAAAATCATAGCGAATCTGTATAAAGAATATGAAGAATATATAAGCAAAAACAATTTGGTTGATTTTGATGATTTACTCTCTTTAACCTATAAAATACTTGATGAAAATGAAGATTTATGCAAACAAACTAGCCAAAGATACAGATATATTATGATAGACGAGTATCAAGACACCAACGAACTTCAGTACAAACTACTGAAAAAATTATGCTCTACTCATCAAAACCTCTGTGTTGTAGGAGATGATGATCAAAGTATTTACGGATGGAGAGGAGCAAATATCAAAAATATACTTGAATTTCCAAATGAATTTGACAATACTGCCATAATAAAACTTGAAAAAAATTATCGATCAACCAAGCAAATACTTAAAATTGCCAATAACCTCATAGAGCATAACCGCGGCAGACTTGGAAAAAAACTTGAAAGTGTAAACGGAGATGGAAAAGAGATATCTTTCTTAGAATCAGAAAATGAAACCATGGAAGCCAACATACTTGCAAATAAAATAGCAAAATTATTAGACAGCGGAGTGCCTGCCGATAATATAGCGGTACTCTACAGGATAAATGCATTAAGCCGTTCTATCGAAGAGGGACTAAACAGAACCGGCATACCATATAAAATGGTCGGGGGTATCAAATTTTATGAAAGAGCGGAAATAAAAGATCTTATAAGCTATCTAAGAATTATTGCAAATCCTCATGATGACTTTTCTTTTAAAAGAGTCATAAATAGACCAAAAAGAGGCATAGGAAAAGTAACTATAGATAAAATCACCAAATCCGCATATGAAAATAAAAATTCGATTTTTCAATTCTTATCTAAAAATTTAAAGGAGGTTGAGACAATTTGCAGTAAAAAAAGTTTTATTGAAATTAAAAAATTTATCAAAAATTTAAAAAAACTTAAAAAAAGCATAAAATCTTCTACTTATGATTTTATAGATTTGCTTGAAGATACATTTCATATAAAAGAGTATTATCAAAAATTACCCGACTCGATGGAAAAAGTAGCAAATATAGATGAATTTTACGGAATGTTCAGGGATTATATCATTTCTCATCCAGATGCAAATATAGACGATTTTCTCAATGAAATAGCACTTCAAAGCGACCAAGACCAAATAGACAATAAAAGTATATCGGTAATGAATATTCATGCAAGCAAAGGCTTGGAATTTGAATATCTTTTTGTTATAGGCATGGAAGAAGGATTTTTTCCGATAACCGGCGAAGGAAGTGATATAGAAGAGGAAAGAAGACTTGGATATGTCGCAATAACCAGAGCAAAAAAAGAGCTCACTTTAAGTTGTGTCGGAAGTAGATTTTATAAAGGAAGAAGAACTCATTTAAACAAAAGTAGATTTTTAACGGAGTGTGGTATATGTAAAGGAAGTCTAACACTTGAAAAAACCACATCTTTCAAAAAAGGAGATCTTGTAAAACATAAGATATTTGGCATGGGAAGAGTACTTGAAGTAAATAAAATAAAAAGAGAATTCAAGTTAAAGATAAATTTCGGCGGCACAAAAAGAGATATACTTGCCTCTTTTGTAGAAAAAATATAAAATACATTGCAATAAAAGTGAAAAATACAAATCTTATAAACAATAGACTTTTTGTCGGATACAAAGAAAAAGGAATCACTTCCAACTTTTTTTTAAAAAAGATAAAAAGAAAGTATTCTGTAAAAAAAGCGGGGTACAGCGGTACTTTGGATCCTTTTGCCGATGGAGTTTTGATTTTGGCTTTTGGGCAATATACAAAACTTTTTAATTATCTCTCAAAAAGCCCAAAAACCTATCAGGCAACTCTACATCTTGGAGCATACAGCCCTACTTTGGATAATGAACAGATTGAAAAAATAGATGAAATTGAAAAAATAGATATAAATTTTTTAGAAAAAACTCTACAAAACTTAAAAGGAGAGATAAAGTATCTTCCCCCAAAATATTCTGCAAAAAATATTAACGGCAAAAGAGCTTACGAATTGGCAAGAGATGGAAAAGAGTTTGAACTTAAAAAGATAAAAAGTACAATTTTTGATATAAAACTTATCGATTATATGCATCCTTTCATAAAATTTGAAATCACTATAAGTGAAGGAGGATATATAAGAAGTATGGGGGAAATTATCGCAAACAAACTTGGAACGGTTGGAGCTCTGGTTGCTTTAACAAGAACAAAAGAAGGAAAATTTTATTTTAATAATGAAAAAAGTTTAAATCCTCTTGATTTTTTAAAAACAAAGGAAAATTTTTATACAGGAAGCTATGAGGATATTCTTTTGGGTAGAAAATTGGATACAAACTCTTTTAAAAATAAAAATGACGGTATCTATCATTTGACAAAAGATAACTTTCTTACTATCATAGAGATAAAAAACAGTGAAATCAAATACAAACTAAACAGGATAAGGATGCAAGGATGCTAGTGCTATCAAGAAAAGAGGGTGAGAGTGTTTTTATCGGAAACAATATAGAAGTAAAAGTAGTTTCCATTTCAAAAGAGAGGGTAAAGCTTGGTTTTGAAGCTCCAAAAGATATATCTCTTATAAGAGGCGAACTTAGAGTTGCCATCATAGGTGCCAATATAGAAGCAAGCAAAAGCTCAAAAAATATAACACTTATAAAAAATCTATCTATTAAAAAAAAGAGTTGATATGACTTACAATTCTTTTGCAAAAGTAAATATTTATCTTAAAATTGTAGGTACAAAAGATAACTATCATTTGATATCTTCAAGATTTATGATAGTAAACTCTCTTTATGATATCATAAAATTTGAAAAAAAAGAGAAGATGAATGATCAATTTGAATTGATCGGAAAATTCTCTTGCAAAACTGAACAAAATATAATATACAAAGCTTATAAAAAACTGTTGCTTATTGATAATATATCCAAAAAAGTAAAAGATTTTTTTAATACATACAAAGTAACGGTTGTTAAGAATATACCGGAATTTGCGGGTCTTGGAGGTGGCAGTTCAAATGCGGCAACTTTTTTAACAATGTGCAACAACATACTGAATTTAAACCTTAAAAAAGAAAAGTTAAACTTTATATCAAATTCGTTGGGTTCTGATGTAACTTTTTTTTTGGAGGGATTTAATAGTGCAAATGTGGAAGGTGTCGGAGACAAAGTTGCAAAATTTGATGAAGAAAGTTTAAATTTGGATATCTTAACTCCGCCTATAAAGTGTCATACTCCATCTGTTTACGGGCAATATCGTAAATTTTTACTAAAAAATTATGATAAAATTATAAAACAAAACAAACTACTCTCGGAAAAATTAAATGGATTAAAAAGTTATGAAATTCTTAACTCTTTTTCATTTCAAGAGTTGAACGACTTATATATGTCAGCTTGCATACTGTATCCTGATATTAAAAATTATGCTGATAAAAACTGGTTTTTTAGCGGGAGTGGCAGTAGTTTTTTTAGGAGAAAAGATTGGGTAAAACAATAGCAAGAAACAAAAAAGCTTTTCATGATTATGAAATACTTGAAAAATACGAAGCAGGAATTTCTTTAAAAGGCAGTGAAGTAAAGGCTGTAAGACTTGGAAGAGTAAATCTCAAAGAGAGTTTTGTTAAAATTATAAAAGGTGAAGCTTATCTTTTAAATGCCCATATATCTCATCTTGATACCGCAAATCCCCATTACAGACCGGACGAGAGAAGAGATAGAAAATTATTGCTCCACAAAAAAGAGATAGATAAACTTTTAGGAAAAGTTTCAAGAGAAGGCCTTACATTGGTACCGTTAAGTATCTATTTAAATGATAAAAATATCATAAAAGTACAAATAGCTTTGGCAAAAGGTAAAAATATACATGACAAAAGAGAAACTTTAAAAAGAAAAGAAGCAGATAGAGCCGCAAGAGCCGCTATAAAAAAATATATATAATTTAAATCATATATTTTTGATATTTTTCATCCAACAGTTTTTCAGCAATTTTATACTTTTTGCTTAAATTTGATGTTACGGAATTTACAAGAGGTTTATATTTAAGATAAGTTTTCCAAACCATATATGCACCTTTTTCTTTGCCTTTTATTTTAAGAGCTATAGCGGTAGCACCATTTATAAGACCTTTTTGCAAATTGGCTTCTTCCTTGTCTTTTTTTTTCAATTCCTTCCATGACTCCTCAAGCACTTCATGGGCTTTTACAAATTTTTCATTTTCAATATTTGCTATAAATTTATCAATCGGCAACAATACATTCCTTTTTCTGTTGATATCTATACTTTATCATTATGATATAATTTGTATTATGAAACACTTAGAAATAGAAAATAAATATCTTTTATCATTATAAAAAAGGATAGCATCAGAATTTTCTGTAAATTTTTGATGCTATCAAATTATCGAGTAAATATCTACAATGATAGTTTCTATAACTGCTGCAAAAAAGAATTGGCAATATAGCCACTTTTTACATGAACTATTAAAATTCGGAAACAATACAAAAATGGATAACAGAATTTCCCACTATAAAAACATTTCATAAGTTTCAAATTGTAACTTTTTTACTTTTTATTGCAAATTTTTAGGATTCATTTGACATTTGCTATCAGAATTAATAATCAATAAATATTATAAAGCTCTTAGAAATGCAAAAAAGTTTTACATTGCTTTAAGATAGCTCAAAAGTAGGTAACAAATCGCAAAAACAGAAAAATAATTAGAAGAGAAAAGTTGTCTCAAATCTTATCGTCAAAAAATAGTGAAAGATATCTCGACTGAATATGCAATAGATTTAATGGCTACTTAATGCGGATTCATCGATCTTTTTGCTAAAAGTAAATATATCGTCATTTTTATCTATCTGAATAATTGAAAATTTTATATTGATTTTATTTGATAATTGATAGTTGGTTGTAGCTAACTTATTTTTAATTTTATTTAGAAACTCTAATGCATTTGAGAAATCTGTCGCTGATAAAACGGCAATAAATTTACTTTGATCCCATCTACCTACCTTGTCAGTAGTTCTTATATTTGATAAAATTAATTTTGAAACATCTTTCAATATCTTATCACCTGTTTTATACCCAAGACTATTATTGATTTTTTTAAATTGTTCTATATTTATAAGCACTACAGAAAAAATAGTTTCATATCTCTTGTATAAATTTATCTTTTCTGAAATAATATCCACAATCGTCTCTTTGTTATATATTAGCGTTAAAGGATCAAAAAGTTCTTTGCAGTCTATAGATTTTTTTAATCCTTCATTTTTTATTTGAAACAATACACCCTCTATGATACTTAAAATTTTATCTAAATTATCCGTAGGATTTAGTATCAAATTATCTATTTTTGCCTCTATGGCTTCAAGTGGAATTTTAGGATTATTAGAATTTGTTAAAAGAATAATATATATATTTTTTAAGATATTTTTAAATATTTTTGATAGTTCCACACCATTTATACCGGATATTTTTGTGTTGCATATAACGAGATCGGGTTTATATTTATTGAACATATCTAATCCTTGTATGCCATCTTCGGCACAAAGAATCTTTTCAACTTCTTTTTCTAAATAGAGTCGAATATGGTTTTCGATTTGCTTATCATTGTTTATTAGTAAAATTTTTATATTTTTAAATGATTTGATATCTTTTTTTTTGAAAAAATTCATAATATTGAACATTTCCATCCTTTTTCTCAATTTTTATGAAAAATGTCATTTTTCTGTAATATTGTATCATGATGAATATGTAGATTATGTATAAAATATGAAAATTATAAATATATTATTTTATTATTTTAGTTAAAACAAATATTTTTTCAACTATATTACAGGATTCGACAATTTTGCTAATAAAACAAATTCTTTTTACTCCGATTTTATAATTTGAACAATATCATGTTCTTTTATATCACCTATAATTGTATAAGGTATGTCTATGTTTTTAACTACAAATCCAAGATATTCGGTTCCTATCGAGGATCTGTCTTTTGTTTTTGTTTTGAAAATAGGTCCCACACCTATATAATTAACCCCGTTTTTACAGCATTTAAAGTATTCAGAAAATTACCTCTGCACTTTGTCATTATGATATAATTTGTATTATGAAACACTTAGAAATAGAAAATAAATATCTTTTGTCATATGAAAAAGCAGTAAACTTTATAAATTCTATAAAGAATTATAAAGTAGATAAAATAGAACAGGCATATTTTGCCTACACTCCAAAATATACAAAAAGAGTAAGAAAATTAAACAACAAATATATTTTAACCGTAAAAAAGGGAAACGGTATAATACGAGAAGAATCGGAAAAAAGAATAAATAAAAAAATATATAAAAAATTAATTAAAAGAAAAATAGGTAAAATTATCAAAAAAAACAGATATAGATTTGAGCTTGACAGATATAGATTTGAGCTTGATATTTTTAAAAGCAACCTTAAAAAACTTGCTTTTTTAGAAATAGAATTCCAAGACAAAAAAGAGTTAAAAAATTTTATCCTACCGGATACTCTTAAAAATATCATTATAAAAGATGTTAGTGAAGATATGCATTATACAAATGCTTTTCTTGCAGTATCATATCCTATGACCAAAGAGATAGATAAAATATATAAAAAAATCAAATCAGACCCGTTTAATTATAAATTCAAATTTAAAAAAAAGATAAATATATATGATTATCTTAGAATTCGGCTGTATTGCTATTTTATATTTGTTAAATATTATACAAAAAAGTTTCTAAAAGATGAAAACGATGAAGATTTGCATCAGTTTAGAGTAAATATAAGAAAAATTAGATCACTCTTATGGTCTTTTAGAGAAATTTTTGACACAGATATATATCAAAAATTATCAATATCATTAAATTCAATAGCTGTAAAAACAAATCAAAAAAGAGATATAGATGTTTTTTTGGAATTTTTAGATACTTACAAACAAGATTATAAAAAATTTTACAATTATTTAAAATACAAACAACTTGTACAAAAAAAAGAGATTGAGATATTTTTCACTTCCAAAGAGTTTAAAAAAGCACTTTTTGATATAAAATTTTTTCTAAAATGCAAAAAAGAGTTCTATACAAATACTTTTGGTTATATGCCGGCTTTGGTGATTGGCGATATGAAGATAAAAAAATTATACAAAGAAATAAAATGTTCAATTAAAAAATTATCACTTAGTGATTCTGTAAAAAAATATCATAAAATAAGAATCAAGATAAAAAAACTCAGATATTTGTTGGAAATTTTTCCATTTAGCAAACACAATAAAGAAATAATAAACAAAAGGTATCTCTATAAAAAACTTCAAGATTCTTTTGGAACATTAAATGATATTTACAATCAAATAACAATACTAAAAGAATATATCGTGATACAAGGTGACAGTCATAAAAATTTAGCTCTTTTGCAAACTATTTTGGAAAATAGATTTCAAAAAAATAAAACAGTTATTATCGAAAAATCAAGCTTTAACTTTTGATTTGCTATAATCTGCTAAAAAATTTTAGGATTTTATTTTGGATAAACAGAAAAAAATCGTATCAATGTTCAACGAAATAGCATCTACTTATGATGTAGCAAATAGAGTACTTAGTTTTGGCGTAGATAAAAGCTGGAGAAAAAAAGCTTGTGATAAAGCTTATAAATTTTATAACAATAACGATATAGAACTTATAGTGGATGTTGCATGCGGCACGGGTGATATGTGTGAATACTGGTTAAAAAGAGCCAGTGCCAACAATATCAGACTTCACAGCATAATAGGCATAGATCCGTCGACAGAAATGCTAAAAGTAGCAAAAACAAAAAAAATAGATGCACTATTTAAAGAAGGTGAAGCAAAAAATCTTCCTTTAAAAGATAAAGAAGCCGACATACTTAGTATTTCATACGGACTTAGAAATGTAGTTGATAGAATCGAAGGCTTAAAGGAATTCAACAGAGTTTTAAAAAAAGACGGTATTTTGGTAATACTTGAGTTTACGAAACTTGAGAATGCAACTGCAATGAGTAAAATTAGAGACTTTTATATGAAAAAAGTTTTACCGATTGTGGGAGGCATAGTATCAAAAAATTATGAAGCATACAGTTACCTTCCTAATTCTATAGAAAACTTTTTGACAAGAGAAAAACTGGTAAACGAATTGAAACAGTGTGGTTTTGAGCCACTTTTGGTAAAAGGTTTTTCAATGGATATCTCCACACTTTTTATAGCCAAAAAATTATAGTGCCAAAATGCAACCTCCTATCAGTGTCAGCGAACTTAACAATCAGATAAAATCTCTGCTTGAAAGCACATTTATATCTGTTTGCGTTGAGGGTGAAGTCTCCAGAGTTACCTATCACACTTCAGGACATTTGTATTTTACCCTAAAGGATAAAAACTCTTCCATATCATGTGTTATGTTCAGAGGCAACAATCAAAAACTAAAATTTAGAGTCGAAGAGGGATTAAAAGTTATCATTCAAGGTGCAATATCAGTTTATACACCAAGAGGAAACTACCAAATAAACTGCATATCCATGGAGCCTTCAGGAAATGGGGCACTGGCTTTGGCCTATGAACAATTAAAAAACAAACTTCAAAACAAAGGTTATTTTAAAACTGAAACTAAAAAATCCTTGCCAAAATTTCCAAAAATCATAGCCCTGATTACTTCAAAAACGGGTGCGGCATTGCAAGATATGTTAAGAGTTGCCAAAAAAAGATGGCCACTTCTTAAAATCATACTAATTGATACTCTTGTTCAAGGAGATGATGCAAAATACTCCATAGTTAAAGCTTTAAGAAAAGCTGATGATTTAAATGTCGATCTGATAGTTTTATCTCGTGGCGGTGGAAGCTTGGAGGATCTTTGGGCTTTCAATGAAGAAATGGTAGCTGATGCCATATATGAAGCCAAAACTCCTATAGTTTCTGCGGTTGGTCATGAGATAGACTTTATGATAAGTGACTTTGTTGCAGACTTAAGAGCTCCTACTCCGTCAGCTGCTATGGAAATGATACTGCCTGACAAGAGTGAAATGTTTATATATCTGGATAACTTAGAAGATAATTTCAATGCTATTGTCAAAAGAATTCTTTTAAAAAAAAGCGAAGAGATTAAAAATCTATACTATACATACAGACAAAACTCTTTTTTGCAAAAAATAACACTATTTCAAAATGAAACTGCTTTACTATTTTTAAGATACAATGAAACTTTGAAATTTCAGCTTGAAAAAAAATATCAAAAGCTATCTACTCTTTTTGAGCATATTTCAGATCGTCAAAAACAGATTATTGAGAAAAAAGAGCAAGATATTCTTATGATACTTCAAACTTTTAAAACAAATGATCCTCAAAAAAGAGTAAGAGAAAGTTTTGCACAGATAACAAAAGACAAAAAACCTATACCCATAGATCTTTTAAAGCCTGATGATATTTTTGATCTAATTTCAACAAAAACCAAAATCAAAGCAAAAACAATTTCCGTAACAAAATTATAAATGTATATAGCAATTTCAAGGCATATAGCTTTGCAAACCACCAAGATATAAACTTACTTTAGAAATTGCACCGCTAAGAAACTTGTCAAGATATTTTTCATATTTATCTCTTTTTTTCCATCTTGGCTCTACTACTCCACTTAATTTTATGATATCCTGTTCGGCATTGTATATAGTTCCCACTTCATCAACCAATCCTACAAACTTTGCTCTGCTTGCAGTAAATATGTGAGCATCGGCAAATTTATCTTTATCCTCTATTTTCAATCCTCTAGCTCTTGCAACATCTGCTACAAACATATTGTAAGTATCTTTTAAAACTTTATCAAGCTCATCCCTTTCATCTTTACTCCAAGCTCTCATAAAAGTACCGGCTTCTTTGTATTTTCCCATTTTTATAATCTGCTCTTTTATACCAAGTTTTTTTGTAAGTTCAGATATATTAAACCCATCAAATATCACACCGATAGAACCTATTATGGATCCCGGATTTGCTACTATCTTATCAGCCCAGATACCCGCATAGTAACTTCCGCTGGCCATTGTACCGGCCGCATAAACAATTACCGGCTTTTGACTTTTCAATCTTTTTATTGCATAGCTCATCTCTATCGAAGGTGCCACAAGACCTCCCGGAGAATTTATATAAACCAAAACACCCTTTATATTATTTTTGCTTGCTTCATCTATTTTTTTTAAAAATTCATCACTTTGCAAAATAGGTCCTACTATATCTATACGCATAAGATTGGCTTTAGTATTTTTTTGATATTGCGGATTTAAAAAATAAGCTATAGCGAATGTCAATACAAGTAAAATAAAAAAATATTTTTTTATAAAATCCAATATTCCTGTTATAATTTTATATATAGCTTTAAACATATCTCTCTCCATTTATATAACCGCTTTTTACCTCTTTTGTATGAAGTATCAACTCAAGCGGCAACTGCTCGGCATCTTCTACATGTCCGGGTAATACTACAGTAATTATATCAGCTTTTTTACCCTCTTTTAAATATCCTATATCCTCGAGTCCCAAAGCATATGCTCCGTTTTTTGTAACTGCCTGCATAAGATATTTGGCCAATCTTAAAACATCAAAATTCATATGGGCAAACAGTGCACTTCTTAACTCATCCCACATATTTAAAGATATATTTGAACTAAGTCCGTCAGTCCCTATACAAAGCGGTATATTATGGCTTATGACTTTTTTTAAATTTAAAACAGGATTGTTTAAAACTCTGTTTGAAACCAAACAATGCGATATACTCCCTTTCATATTTGAAATCTTTTCATACTCCGTATCATTACAGCAGTTAGCATGTATAAATGTAGTTTTACACTCTTTAAAAATTTCAAGATACTCCAAAGCATTGCCGTACATAGGTTTTGCATTTTTAGAAAAAAAACTTAAAAATTCTTCAAAATCGCCTCTTGCACTATCAAGCCACTCTCTTTCGGACATACTTTCCATAAAATGGGTTGAAACTGTCAGATTATCTCTCTTTGCCAAATCAACAACATACTTTGCAAGTACGGGATGGGTAGAGTATGGTGCATGAACAGAAAGGGCCGGAATAAAACTATCGCTCTCATATTTAAAACTTTTTTGTACTCTTCTTTCAAACTCAAATTTTATCTCTTCAATCTTATCGGGATTTGAGCCTAATATTTCATTAAAATAAACTACTCTTTGCGGAGCTTCAAAACAAACTTCCATATCATCTCCAAAGCTACTGACCGCACCAAAAGCCAAAGTACCACTTTGCAGCATTGTTTCGATTGCCAATTCATAACATTCATTATCGCAACTTTTTTTCAGTATATCTCTTTTTTCTATAACACTCTTTAGCCATTTTATAAAATTTCCGTAAGCTAAAGTAGTTTTATTGGCAGAAAATTCCAAATGCACATGAGTATTGACAAGACCCGGCATAATAACTGAATTTGGTGAAAGTTTTTTTACTCTGGCATACGGATTGTTTTTTATAACTTCTTCTTTTTTTCCTATTTCTATAATTTTTTCATCAAAACAAACAGCACCGTTTTTTATAATTTCAAATTTATCATTACATGTAAGTATATAATCTGCAGTTAAAATTTTCATTTTAATTTGCTCCATTTTTTCTTTTTTTAATTATACCATAACAAAGAATATACAAAACAATCATGTTTCAAAAAACACAAATAAAAATAAAATCGAAATTGTTGTAACCGAACCTTTTTTGGATACAGCAGTACAAATCATAACCACAAAAGCAAAAACAGGAAAAATAGGTGATGGTAAAATCTTTATAAGCATCATAGAAAAAACAATCAGGATAAGAACCGGCGAAGAAGATGCCGAAGCTCTTTAAAAAATACAAGATACCGCTAAAATCCGGTATCTTGTTGAGCACCCTGAGCAAAAACAGAATTCCGGTTTAGCACGATTGTCTTTAGGATAATTTTATCTCTTAGAAGGTCATAAGTATATTTTTTATATAATTTGCTTTAAAATTTTACATAAAGGCGAACGATGAAAATTGTTGTTATTCACGGACCAAATATGAATATGTTAGGCATTAGAGATCAGGCTGTTTACGGACCTATGAAACTTGAAGAGATAAATGCACAAATGAAAGCTGTAGCTGAGCAAAACAAGATAGAAATTGAATTTTTTCAGTCAAACTTAGAAGGTGAAATAGTTGACAAAATTCAGGAATGCTTAGGCGATGCTGACGGTATCATCATAAATCCTGCAGCCTATACTCATACTTCCATAGCCATTAGAGATGCTATACAAGCAGTAGGATTGCCAACCATAGAAGTACATGTCAGCAATATACACAGAAGAGAAGAGTTTAGAGCCAAGAGTTTAACTGCTCCTGTTTGTCACGGTCAAATAATGGGCTTTGGTCCTTTCGGATACCATTTGGCTATGATAGGTATGCTTCAGATATTTAATGAAATCCAAGCTATAAAAGAGCAACAAAAAGCAGCCGAACAAGCAAAAAAATAGTGAATTTTATCTTAAAGAATGAAAATGCCGTATACTATGAATGCGGCTTTTCGTGTGATAATGTTATATTTTTAAAACTTGGTAGTGAAGCTTTTTTTATAACTGACGGCAGATATACTACTGAAGCCAAAGAGTATATAAAAAATGCTGAGATTATACAAAGCGAATATGATTTGCAAAAAACTGCAAGAAAACTCTTAAGAAAACACAAAATAAAAAAAATCATTTACGATCCGCTTGAGTGGAGTGTAGAAGATTTTTACAAACTTAGTTCAAAGCTTAAGTGTCACTTCAAAAAAGAGATCAATTTTTCACAGAAAAAAAGAATCATAAAAAACGATAAAGAGATAGCTATATTAAAACAGGCTGTCAAATTGGGGGAGAAAGGATTTGAAAGATTTGTCGAATTTTTAAGAAACAGCGGCATAGAAAAAAATGAAAAAAAACTTTTTTTTAAAGCAATAGAACTTTTAACCAATGAAGGAGAACTTTATACAAGTTTTGATCCCATAGTAGCTATCAATGAAAACAGTGCAAAACCCCACTCGCTTCCTTCTGATAAAATACTAAAAAACAATGATATTTTACTGTTTGATGCGGGTATAAAATACAAAAGATACTGTAGTGACAGAACAAGAATGACGGAAATAAACGGTAATTTTGATTTTAATATAAAGCAAAAATTTCAAGATAAAAAAAGACAAAAAATATACGATACGGTATTAAAAGCAAAAGATGAAGCTTTCAAAAGAGTTAAAGAAGGGGTAAAAGCAAAAGAGATAGACAAAGCTGCCAGAGATATTATAGAAAAAGCGGGATATGGAAAATATTTTGTCCATTCAACCGGTCATGGTGTCGGACTTGACATACATGAATTGCCTGTTATCTCTAAAAGAAATGAAACCATTTTAGAAGAAAATATGGTTTTCACCATCGAACCGGGCATTTATATACCAGGAGAATTCGGCATCAGGATAGAAGATATGATAGTGATAAAAAATTCAGCAGGCAAGATACTTTAACATCAAATGTCTTGTATCTTAAATTCAGTTACTCGGCAAAGGAAAAATTTTCAAATGAAGCTTTTTAAGATAGAAAATTTTCCATACAAAAAAAATGGTTTTTCACAAAAGAAACATTTAATTTACATTGGAATAGGAGGAAATGTAGGAGATACGAAAAGAAGATTCCAAAAACTTTTTTATTATTTAAAAAGGGATTTGTTTATAGATATTTTACAAACTTCACCAATTTTGAAAAATCCTCCTTTCGGATACATAAATCAGCCTGATTTTTATAATGCAATCATAGTCTTAAAAACAAATTTATTACCAAGAAAACTGTTAAAACATCTTTTAAAAATAGAAAAAAAATTCGGCAGAAAAAGAGAATTTAGAAATTCTCCAAGAACTTTAGATATAGATATAATTTTTTATGATAAAATAACATATAACAAATACGACTTGGTTATTCCTCATCCACGATTTAAAGAGAGGGCAAGCGTTTTAATACCTTTACAATATATACAAAAAGGAAAAAATAGGTGAAACTTTTATCTTTTACGGCCGATTCTCCTTCAAATGCACTAAAGAAAGCTCAACTCCAATGCGGAGAAGATGCACTTGTTGTAAGCACAAAGGAGATACAAAAAAAGAGCTTCAATAAAAATGCCATATATGAGGTAGTTGTTGCAGTCGAGGAAGAAAAACTCAAAAAGAAAAAAGAAAAACCTGTTAAGAAAAAAAGTAGTGATATACTTTTGGATATCTCTAATGCCGCCAAACAAATTTCACAAATAGAAAATATAACTTCCAATGAAGCACCAAAGGAAAAACTTAACACTCAACCGTCTCGAAACAAAAAAGGTGATAAAAGTTATATAGAAATCAAAGAGGAAATCAGCAAACTTTCTGATAAAATCAAACTTATACAAGAAATGTTTTGGGAAGAGAAAGCTCCTCAAAGAGGCAAACTGAATATTCCCTCGGAATTTGCCGAAATTTATAAAAAAGCAAAATTGAGCGGAATGGATGAAAATGATTTAAACTCTATCATGGAGTTGACATTGGAGCATATGCCATATAGTATGAGAAAAAACTCTCTTAGTATCAAAAGATACTTTCAGGTACTCTTAAGAAAAATGATACCCGTAAGGCTTGAATCTGATGCTTTTAAAGACAAAAAGCGCATTATGATGTTTGTTGGACCAACCGGAGTCGGAAAAACTACAACTTTGGCAAAATTAGCAGCAAGATATTCATATTTGAAGGAAAAAAGAGAAAAAGTAGGTATTATTACATTGGATACATACAGGATCGGTGCGGTTGAACAACTTTTTCAATTTGCGAAAATGATGAGACTTCCCATAGAAGATGTCATAGACATAAGTGACTTTGCAAGAGCTTTAAGGTCTCTTGCTTATTGTGATACCATACTTATTGATACTATCGGAAGTTCTCAGTACGACAAAGACAAATTGGAAAAAATTGAAGAATTCTTAAAAAATTCCCAAACCTCCATAGATGTAAATCTCGTATTATCTTCAAATACCAAATTAGAAGATATGCGTGATATTTATGCCAATTTTGAATACTTAAATATTGATACGATTATATTTACAAAATTTGATGAAACCAAAAGTTTCGGCAATATCTTTTCGCTAATCAAAGAAGTATCAAAACCTCTTAGCTACTTTTCTATCGGACAAGAGGTGCCTGATGACATTATGATAGCCAGCAGTGAATTTTTGGTAAATTGCATTTTAGACGGATTCAAAAAGGAAAAAGATGCAAAATCAAGCAAATAAACTTAAAAATATCGTTACATCTTCACTCAATCAAAATTCCAATACAAAATTTATTGCCGTAACCAGCGGAAAAGGAGGAGTCGGCAAAAGCACCATCAGTGTAAACATTGCTGTTTTATTGGCATCATACGGATATAAAACCGCTCTTTTTGATGCAGATATAGGCTTGGCAAATTTAGATGTCCTTTTAAATGTAAGATGCTCAAAAAATATATTAAATGTACTAAAAGCCGAATGTTCGATAGATGAGATAATAGTACCGATTCGAGAAAACCTTATTTTGATTCCGGGTGATAGCGGAGATGAAATACTAAAATACAGTGATCAGTTTATATATGAGAGATTTATGAAAGAAACCGCATCTTTAAATGATTTAGATTATATTATCGTTGATACAGGTGCAGGCATAGGAGAAAATACCAGACTTTTTCTAAATGCCGCTGATGAAGTTATCGTAGTAACCATACCCGACCCGGCAGCCATAACCGATGCATATGCAACCATAAAGATAACAAGCGGTTTTAAAGATGAAGTCTTTATGATACTTAATATGGTAAAAAATACAAATGAGGCAAATATTATATTTGACAAGATCAACAAAGTTGCAAAAAATAACATAGAAGGCGGTTTCAAACTTACATTGATAGGAAGTATAGCAAATGATAAAAATATAGCCAAAAGCATAAGAAGCAGAAATATATATGTAAACGAATATCCGAACTCCGTTTCTACAAAAGATTTTAAAAATATTGTAAAAAAACTTATATACAAATTGGAACACAAAGTGCTTGACAATACAAAAGAGAGTAGTTTTGGCAGTTTCTTCAAGAGACTTATTGAACAATTTTGATAAACTTGCGATAAAAGGAATAATGTTTGAAAATAGAAAACTTTATATATTTTTTTACTATTTGCGGTTTTTTTATAGGTCTTGTATTTTCTATTATCAATTTTAATGATCCGTTGTATATTTTATTTTATACTTTTATAATAACACTCTTTTTTTATCTTTTGATACATTTAAGTATTGCAAGTTTTTTGGATATTAAAAATTTATCAAAAAATATATTTGATAAAAGCAAATATGAAGAAGTCAGTGATTATTTTATATACGAACTCGAAAATAGAGAAAAAAAGATAAATTCTTTGGTTAATATCGTAGAAAATCTTGAAATTAAAAAAGACAAGAGAGCTAAGTCAAATGATTTACACGGCAAAATCGCAGCTTAATGCTTATGAAAGACAAATAAGAGAAAACAGAGATAAGCTGACTTTACAGTTTTTGCCGGCAGTTAGGGCAATGGCTTACAGGCTCAAAGAGAGATTGCCAAGCAGTGTTGATGTAAACGATCTTATATCTATAGGTACCGAAGAGACTATAAAACTCTCCAGAAGATATGACGAGAGCAAAAATGACTTCTTTTGGGGATATGCCAAACAAAGAGTATATGGCTCAATGCTGGATTATCTTAGAAGTCTTGATACGGTAAGCCGTAACAACAGACGCCTTATAAAAGCCATAGATACGGAATGTGAAAAATATATGGATGAGTTTGATGAAGAACCGGATGATGCTTACTTGGCAAAAGTTTTGGGAGAGAGTGAAAAAAAGATAAGAGAAATAAGAAATATATCTGAAACTTCATCCGTACTGCCTATTACTGAGCAAATGGTCATTTTTGATAAAAGCGATACGGAAGAAAAAGTAGAAAAAGATGAATTGATTGAGTCTATAAAAAAAGTGCTCTCTAATTTTAAAGAAAGAGAACAACTCATTATTCAACTTTATTATTTTGAGGAATTGAGTTTGAAAGAGATAAGTGAAATTCTCAATATCAGCGAATCAAGAATTTCGCAGATACACAAAAAACTCATAAGAAAAATAAGAAATGAATTAGGAAGTGATTATGGCTGATATATTGAGTCAAGAAGAGATCGATGCACTACTTGAAGTTGTTGACGAAGAAGAAAGTACAGATATTTCAGCTGATGAAATTGTAGACCAACGACAAATTATCCTTTATGATTTTAAAAGACCAAACAGAGTCAGCAAAGAACAGCTTCGTGCGGTAAAAGGCATACATGACAAAATGGCAAGAAATCTCTCTTCTCAGATTTCAGCCATTATGAGATCTATTGTTGAGATACAACTCCATTCGGTTGATCAAATGACATATGGAGAATTTTTAATGAGCTTGCCAAGTCCGACAAGCTTTAATGTCTTTTCAATGAAACCTCTTGATGGAAGCGGAGTTATAGAAATAAATCCATCTATAGCATTTCCTATGATAGACAGGCTTCTTGGAGGCAAAGGTGAAAGTTTTGATACCAGCAGGGAATTGACAGATATAGAATTAAACCTACTTGATGCAATACTTAGAATCATCACCCAAAAACTACGGCTGGCATGGGAACCTATAACCGATATGTATCCCAATATCGAAACAAAAGAATCAAGCCCGAATGTTGTACAAATAGTTTCGCAAAATGAGATTGTTATCATGGTGGTAATGGAATTGATTGTCGGAAATTCAAGCGGTATGATAAATATCTGCTATCCTGTTATCTATCTTGAGTCAATACTGCCAAAACTTGCAAACAGAGATATTATGCTTGGTAGTTCCAATACCAAAAAAAGTAGAAACAAAGAGCTTAATGTTCTTATAAAAAGAGCTGATATAAATGTTGAAGCTATTTTGGGACGCACAACACTAAGCGTCAAAGAACTTTTGGATTTAAAAAAAGATGATATAATAAGATTGGATCGTTCAGCTGATGATAAAGCCATAATCAGTGTCGATAAAAAAGATATGTTTTTGGGCAATATAGGAATACATAGATTTAGAAAATCTGTAAAAGTTTCCGAATTTATAAAGAGTGATAAAGATGAAATCAAAGAATATCTTGAAATTGTCGAACAAAACAGACGAGAAAAAGTTTCAACCGCAAGTGCATAAAGAAGGAGAGTAACAGGTGAATAAATTTATAGAAATTTTAGAAAAAGATATCATTTCAACTATAGAGGGATTAACCGGAATTACTCCCAAGCTCAGTTTGGATAACGAGGAAGAAATAACACAAAATATTGCTATCATGCCTCCTCTTGCATGTATGCATATAAGCACCAAAGGCGATATAGAAGGCAAAATTGCACTTTGCATGCCTCCTGCTCTTGCTACGGCACTTGGTGATATGATGATGGGCGGGGAAGGCGAAAGTAAAGAGGAAATGAATGATGAAGACCTTGATGCTGCCAAAGAAATAGTATCAAATATCTTTGGAGGTTTTTCAACATCACTTTCTGCCCAAAAAGAGGTGCCAAAATTAACTTTCAATATTGACAGCATAGATTTCATAGGCGAAAATGATGAAATTTCCTTAGAAAAATATCATAAAATATATACTTATGATGTTACCGTATCTGCCGTAAATTCTCAGCTTTACATAGCTTTGGATAAAAATATCGAATCAAAATTCGAGGAAGAAACACAAAGCAAGCAGGAAAAAACTGCACAAACGACAAAAAAACATTCAGCAAATACTTGTAGCGAAGAGGAAGATCTCTCAGTTTCCGAAATGAAAAATATATCCTTGATAATGGATGTCAAACTTCCTGTCAGAGTAAGAATCGGCTCCAGAAAAATGCTTTTAAAAGATGTTCTTAGCATGGATATAGGCTCAGTTATAGAACTTAATCAATTGGCCAATGATCCTCTTGATATCCTTGTTGGAGATAAAATTATAGCTCAGGGCGAAGTTGTTATAGTAGATGGAAATTTCGGTATCCAAATATCTGAAATAGGTTCAAAAAGAGAAAGACTTGAAAAGCTAAGGTAACTATAACCTTTTCTAATATATAATCCTTATATACAAGTTAGTTACGATAAGGAATTATATGAAACAATCATGATTGTTTCTCTCGCCAACAGGCGTAGCA
>Ga0256914_1000560_pt1 | contig 36653 bp, 32 predicted proteins | sample HulkmetaG_FD_191571 | JGI IMG/M metagenome (GOLD analysis project Ga0256914, IMG submission 191571) | Hydrothermal chimney microbial communities from Main Endeavour vent field at the Juan de Fuca Ridge, Pacific Ocean - Hulk | ecosystem: Environmental > Aquatic > Marine > Hydrothermal vents ... | reverse complement strand
GCTGGCTGTTCTCCTCAAAGACCCTGATCAAATCGAAGGTCTCCTTCGTCGGGCCCTCCAAAAGGACCCCGATGATCGTGATCTTTACCTCCTGGCGGGTTCGGTCTTCGAAGACCTGGACGATTGCACCCGGGGGCTGACCTTCGTACAAGAAGGTCTTAAGAAGTTTCCCGATGACGAAGAATTGGCTCTTTCAGCCGGGCTCCTTTTGATCTGTCTCGGCAAAGAAGAAGAGGCCCTCAAAGTAGTGGAACCTTTCCTTCAGAAGGACCCTGACAACCCGACGTTGTTGAATTTCGTGGGCTACACTCTGGCGGATCTCAATCGTGACCTGGACCGAGCAGAAGAGTACATCAAAAAGGCTTTGAAGGCCCGGCCAGATAGTGGCTACATCGTGGATAGTCTGGCCTGGGTCTATTACCGCCAGGGCAAACTGGAAGATGCCCTGAAGCTCATCAAACGGGCCCTCAAACTGGCTCCCAAGGACGCGGTCATCCACGAACACCACGGTGACATCTTGCTCTCCCTGGGACACGCCAAAGAGGCTCTCGAGGCTTATCGCCAAGCCCTTAAGCTTGCCAAACGAAAACGAGACCGTCAGCGTCTTGAGGAAAAAATAAAGAAGCTGTGCGAAAAGCTCTCTTGTTCCTAATACTGGCTCTGGTTTCCTGTGCTCCGCGGGTACCGGTCTCCTTTGTGCCTCCACCCCGGAGTCTGCCTCCTGCGCTACAGGGACAGGCCGGGTTCGAACTCCGTTATCCCGGAGGAAAAGAAAAGGGACGTCTCTTTTATCTCATCGGGCGGCAAGGGATCTACGCCGAATCCATCTCTCCCTTCGGTTGGTCCCTCTTCCAGGCCCTGTTGAAGCAAGAAACCGTGACCCTGGTGATCGTGCCTCGACGAGAGATCATCCTTTTCTATTTGCACACCCCTCCCCCGAGTTTGAGAGAAAACTGGGGAGCCCTTTTTCTAGGAGCAATTCCAGAAAACTGGAAGGTCGAAGCCGCCTATCGTCGCGGAGATCTGATCGAGGTCCACTTCGCTCTCGAAGATGGGTTTCGGGCCCGGGGGCTATTTGGGCCAAAGCAAAGACTTCGGGAGCTGACCCTTGAGCACGGCCGTGAACTAGCCCGTTTTCGCTATCTCCCCCAGGAAACCTGGCTTGAGATTCCTCCTCTGCACAGCCAACTGAAGGTCCGGTTTATCACCCAGCAGACCCTCGAAGAAGAAAAGCCCCTTTTCCTGGATCTGCCAGCTGGCTTTCGAACCAAGATCTACGACTTGTCCCTCTAGCCAGGGCCAGCTGGTTGGCTAAACTTGATGGGCATGAAACGTCTCGACCCCCGCACCAAGCTCCTTCTGGTCCTTGGTCTTTCACTTTTGGCGGTGACCCTTGACCAGTGGTTTAGCTTGCTAGCTCTTTTCGGGCTGGCACTCTTTCTCTTCCTCTGGGCCCAGCCCAAAAGTTCCTACTTGAAAGGAACCTTCCTCCTGGCCGCCCTCACCACTTGGGGGGTCATCTTTAGCCAGGGACTCTTTTATCAGGACTTCCCTCGAACCGTGCTCCTCTACCTGATTCCCCCTTTCGAGCTCTGGGGATGGCATTGTCAGGGGCTTGCCATCTATTGGCAGGGACTTTATTACGGAGCGGTACAGTCTCTGCGTTTCAATGCCGGGATGCTGGCCGGTCTGGCCCTTTGTCTCTCGACCCCGGTAGAACGGCTCTACGAAGCCCTTTCCGGGCTTCCCATTCCACGGGGGCTTTCCTTTCTTTCGGTTTCTGCCATCAGGTTTCTGCCAATAGTGGCCGAAGAATTCAGGAACGTTCGCCTGGCCTTGAGACTCAAAGGATACCAGCCCCTGCGCTGTGGCGTACGCGAAACGCTTCGAACCGAACTCCTGGTCCCTCTGCCGGTCCTGGCCGGGGCCATCCGCCGGGCCCGTGAGCTCTCCGACAGCCTTCTCACCCGGGGTTTTGACCCCCTTTCCCGGAATCCTTCGAAAAAGACCCCCTGGCCCTGGCAAGAAAAGGTGGCAGTTGGCCTCTTCCTTGGTTTGTGCGTTTCCATCTTGGCGGCCAAACTTCTCTTCTGGCTCTACCTTCAGGAGATCATCTACTGGGGAAGGCTGCGAGGGCTTTACGCCTTTGTCAGAAACTGGCTTTAGGAGGTGTTTTATGTCCAAGGTAATCCAGAAAAAGCCCCATCCCGAAGAACTCGAAAAGCTCGGGGTCTCCAGCTGGCCGGTGTGGGAAAAAGAAGAAAGCGAATTCGACTGGACGTACGAGGAAGAAGAAACCTTCTACGTTCTTGAAGGCGAAGTAGAAGTGACTCTGGAAGACGGCACCAAAGTCCACATCGAACCCGGAGATCTCGTCACCTTCGCCAAGGGGGTACGCTGTCGATGGAAGGTTCTAAAACCCATCCGCAAGCATTACCGGCTAGGCTCCTGAAGATCTTCTTGCTGGTAGGACTCGTTTTGACCCTGTTGGGCACCCTGGCCAGGGCTACGGTCAGGGTGCCGGGTCTTGAAGTCCTTCTAGTTTACGACCTGGAAGATGTTTCGTTTTACGCTCGAGCCGGTCATTTCCCCGACGCCTTCTTGACATTTTCTAAAGACGGCAAATACCTGGCCGTAGGGACTTTCTTGGGGCGGCTGCTCCTGTTCGAGGTCTCAAGTCAGGTGCTCCTCTGGGAGAAGCGCTTCCCTGAGGCCATGGTCAAAAGGGTGGCCTTTTCTCAAGATGGGGAAACGATCTTCGTGGGAGAACAAGGACCGGACGGTTTCATCTACGCCCTTGATCGAGCCAGCGGACGTGAACTTTGGCGTTTTCGCCTGGCAGACGACCTTCGTCCTGGTGAACCACCAGAGAAAGGAGACGTGTACGGTATCTATCGCCAACCGGGGTGTTATCGACTGAAGGTCTTGATAAACGATGATCTTTTGGTCCTTGGGGTCCATTCCTGGTTCGACCGGGAGAAAAAGAGCTGGCGTCGTCTCTCTCGTCTTTGGCGTCTCAGCCCTCGAGGAAAGGTACGCTGGGCTTGGCCTGCTGAAGGACCCGCTCTCCTGAGTCTCATTTATGCCGATACCGATCAGGAATCTCGTTTGGTGGGTGTGGTTTCCACCACTCCTTCGGACGAGATGCCGAGGTCTTATCCTTTGAGTCCCGGGACTTTTTATCTCCTTGAGGCTCAAAACGGTCAAGAAAGGTGGCGTTATGAGATCCCGCCTCTCAGGCCTTATTTCGACCGGGTTTCGGTCTGGGAATCTGTAGCCCTTTCCCCCGATGGTCAATGGGCCCTGGTGGGGACAAGCGACGGTCGGGCCATCTTTTTCGATCTTTTCAAACGACGCGTGGCCCGAACGATCCCTCTGGGAGCACCGGTCCTCATTGGGGGACTCCCGGTAGCGGCCCACGTAAGCTACGGACTCTTCTCACCCCGGGGACAAGCCCTGGTGGTGACGGGCTCCTCAAACCTCCCTTACGGTATGCCCCTGAGTGTGAACCGTCCAGCCGGCCCTCATCCTCAAGCCAATACCCTTTTTGTCATCAAGCCCCCGGGAAAGATCCTCTGGCGTTTCGGGCTGGGATTTCGCTTTCAGGGCCTGACCACTGACGCCTCTGGCAGATGGCTTGCAGTGGCAGCAGGAGCGGCAAGACGAGGGTTCGAGAGACAGGAGCAGTTCGGCGTTTTCCTCTTCGACACCCAGGAAAAGACTCTCTGGGCTTATTACCCTACTCAGGGTCCCTGCTTCTTTCATCTGGCCTTGTCTCCAGGAGGAAAATACCTGGCCGTGGTAGAGACCCCCTATCTTACCGAACAAGAAACCCTCCACGGCCATTACCGCCTCCACCTCCTGAAAATAAAATAGGGGCCTGGGGTTCCCAGGCCCCCTAACTACTTCGACTCCTTTCTTGTCTTTATTAACCTAACCTTTATTTCATTTCTTCGAAGTCGGCGTCGATGACGTCGTCGCCGCCCTTTTGCTCCGAACCGCCAGAGCCACCTGCTTGTGCCCCACCAGCACCGCCTGCCTGCGCTCCGCCAGCTTGCGCCTGACGGTAGGCCATCTCCGCGATACGATAGGAAGCCTGGGTGAGCTCTTCGGTAGCCTTTTTGATGGCCTCGATATCTTCACCCTCCATTACTTTTTTCAGGGCCTCGATCTTTTCCTGAATCTCTTTCTTGAGGTCTTCAGGCACCTTGTCACCCAGCTCGGAGAGAGATTTCTCAACCGAATAGATGAGGCTATCGGCCTGATTGCGGGCTTCAATGAGCTCCTTGCGTCGGCGATCTTCTTCAGCGTGGGCTTCGGCCTCTTTGATCATCCTCTGAATCTCTTCTTCCGAGAGACCGGAAGAAGGTTTGACCACGATAGACTGCTCCTTACCCGTGGCCAGATCTTTAGCCGTCACGTGAAGGATACCGTCGGCGTCAATGTCAAAAGTGACTTCGATCTGGGGCACCCCGCGTGGCGCCGGTGGGATACCCACCAGCTCGAAACGAGCGATGCTCTTGTTGTCTTTGGCCATGGGACGCTCACCTTGAAGCACGTGAATGGTAACCGAAGTCTGATTGTCAGCCGCCGTGGTAAAAATCTGACTTTTTCGTGTTGGAATGGTAGTACCTCGCGGGATAATCACCGTAAACACGCCTCCCAAGGTCTCGATCCCGAGGGAAAGAGGTGTCACATCAAGCAAGAGTATGTCCTTCACTTCACCCTTCAGGACTCCAGCTTGAATGGCCGCTCCCATGGCTACCACTTCATCCGGGTTGACCCCTTTTACCGGTTCCTTGCCAAAAATTTCTTTCACTTTTTGCTGCACCCGCGGCATCCGGGTCATACCACCCACCAGGATCACCTCGTCAATGTCCTGCGGGGTAACCCCGGCGTCTTTCATGGCTACTCGACAGGGTTCTTCCAGTCTCTGGATGAGATCTTCCACCAGGGCCTCAAGCTTGGCCCGCGTGAGTTTCATAACCAAGTGTTTCGGCCCACTGGCATCAGCGGTGATGAAGGGAAGATTGATCTCGGTTTCTTGCACGGTGGAAAGCTCGATCTTGGCCTTTTCCGCTGCCTCCTTCAGACGCTGAAGGGCCATGCGATCTTGGCGAAGATCGATGCCATGTTCCTTCTTGAACTCCTCGGCGATGTAATCCACGATGCGCATGTCAAAGTCCTCACCGCCGAGGAAGGTATCCCCCGAGGTCGCCTTAACCTCAAAGACACCCTCTCCGATCTCGAGGATAGAGATATCAAAGGTTCCACCACCCAGATCGAAGACCGCCACCGTGCCTTCCTTCTTTTTGTCGAGCCCGTAGGCCAAACAAGCTGCGGTGGGCTCGTTGATAATACGCAAAACGTTAAGCCCGGCAATACGACCAGCGTCCTTGGTAGCCTGACGCTGCGTATCATCGAAATAAGCAGGCACTGTGATCACCGCTTCTTTGATCTCCGTACCCGCATATTCCTGAGCATCCTCCTTGATTTTGCGGAGGATCATGGCTGAAATCTCCGGCGGACTGTAGCGCTTACCCCTCACCTCTACGTGAGCGTCCCCGTTTGGAGCCTCAACGATCTTGTAGGGCACCCGCTTGGCCCATTCCTGGACCACCGGATCTTTGAATTTGCGCCCCATCAAACGTTTGATACCGAAGATCGTGTTCTCTGCGTTGGTGATGGCCTGTCGCTTGGCCAGTTGCCCCACCAGGATCTGACCGTCTTCCAGAAAAGCCACCACCGAAGGGGTGGTACGGGAACCTTCCCGGTTGGGAATCACTTTGGGTTCCCCTCCTTCAAAGACCGCCATACAAGAGTTGGTGGTTCCAAGGTCGATGCCTAGCGGCTTGGTGTTCTTCTCGCTCATCCTCTCACCCTCCAATCCTTAATTTTGATTTTCACCGGAGGTCTCACCCTCCGATGTCTCTTTCGCAGCCGGTTTCTTGGCCACGGCAACCAAGGCCGGACGAATGACACGCTCATGCAAGGTATAACCCTTCTGAAAAGCCCTCACCACCGTGCCCTCCGGATGCTCGTGCGTCTCTTCTACCGCCAAAGCCTCGTGAACTTCCGGACGAAAAGCTTCCCCGATGGCCACCTCAAATTGCTTGAGACCAAACTTCTCAAGGGTTTGCAGCAAACCCTTGAGAGTGAGTTCAATGCCTTCCACGATAGCTTTCACGTCTTGCGTCTGCCGGGCGGCCTCAAGGGCTCGCTCCAAGTTGTCCACGAAGGGTAAGAGTTCCCTCATGAAGGTTTCCAGCGCATACTTGAAATATTCTTCTTTCTCGCGCTTGAAGGCCTTCTTCAGGTTCTCGACCTCCGCGGCATAACGAAGCATCTGATCTCGATACTGTTTTATCTCTTCGTCTTTCTGTTTAATGAGGGCAATCAGCTCTTCACGGCTTTCAGGATAGATATCCTGCGCTTCTTTTTGGGCCTCTTGGCCCTCTACCTGAGCCCCTTCCTTGACCTCCATCACGGTGTTTCCCTCCTCAGATGGTTTAGCTGGCACTCCACCCCGATAGAGGTGATAAACCTTGCTCATGGTCTCACCCCTATCGTTGTTTTCGGGAGTTAGAGAGCCCGCCTCAATTGCCGAGAAAAAGTTAAGCGCGGGGATGGAGCTTGTCCAGAAGGTGAGAAAGGAATCTAGAGGTGTAATCCACCACCGGTACCACGCGGGAATAATCCATCCGCATAGGCCCGATGACAGCCAAACCACCCAGAGGTTGACGCCGTCGATAATAGGGACTGGCTACAGCGCTCAGATCCTTGGGAGACCCCAGCCCGGTCTCCGTACCAATCAGGATCTGAACTCCATGGGCCCCAAGACAACGATCGATAATCTTGACAAAGATGTTTTTCTCCTCAAAGGCCTGAAGGATCCCTTTTAAGCGCTCTACATCTTTAAATTCCGGGATCTCAAGTAGCTTGCTTAGCCCCTCCACGATGGGTTCCGCCGGCTTTTCCCCTTCTTCTAGTTCTTCGAAAATGGTCTCAAGCAGTTTACGTTCAGCCTCTATCTCTTTCAAAAGTTCGTCGCGAGCTTCTTCCAGGGTAAGATGCGGAAGCTTGAGGTTCAAATATTCCGCTAAACGTTGTAAGGATTCTCCCGAAATCCGGGAAGGGATCTTGAGCAAACGGTTTACTACAATGCCAGCCTGTGTTACCGCCACCACCAGGAGAAGGCCCCGCCCCAAAGGCACGAAGTCAATCTTCCAGAGACGCTCGCTTCCCAAGCGAGGGGCCGAAACCACCGCCGGGAAACCCGTCACCTGGGTCAGCAGACGGGAAGCAACTTTTAGGAGTTCAGAGAGGTCTTCAATTTCTTCGCTCTCAAAGGCTCGCTCAATTTCCTCCCGGGTACTCTCCGGGAGCGAAGTGGTCTCAAGCAGGTTTTCCACGTAATAACGAAAACCTTCCTCCGTAGGAATACGCCCGGCAGAAACGTGTGGTTGCGTCAGAAGACCGAGCTCCTCCAGATCCGCCATGATGTTGCGCACCGTGGCCGGAGAGAGGGGAGGTTTGAGACGTTTGGAGACCGTTCGCGAGCCCACCGGCTCGGCATGGCGGATGTAGTCCTCCACCACAATGGCCAGGACCTTGCGATAACGTTCCGAAAGTTCAAGTGTTTCCATCATGCCGAACGGAAAAGAGCACAAAATTTTCCACTAATTCCTTCATAAACTAGCCCTGACAAGGCTTGGGTGTCAAGGAGACTAAGATTCGAGTAAGGCTTTGTAAGCCGAGAGCCCTGCTCGCAAAAATCCTTCTTCCAGGTAGCCGTGCGGCGAGATGGTCTCGAGGATCCTTTTTGGAATCTTTAGCTTGGTGAGTTCAAAACCACGGGCCTTCTTGAAGGCATACTTGCGCCGGAGAATCTTGCCCCCAAGGGCCTTCAGGTCTTTGACATCGTAATCCAAGCCCGACACCTTAAAGACCCTGGCCAGGGTCTCGTAATCGTAAACGCTCCTCCCAAAGAAACAGCACACTCCCGAAGAAAGTATTTGCCGATAGACCTCCTCTTCGAATAAGGTTCTGGCCAGCTCCTCTGGGGTGATCTCTTCTGGAGAGAGTTTCTGATCGTAACTGTAACCACCGGAGTCCAGGTGGCTGTGGCGGGAGCCAGTGAGATGGGTTAGATGCGCCCCATAGCCCGTATGATAACCTGGCATCTCGTTGCCTCCAAAGGCCAATGCAAAGTCCTCTCCACCATAACGCCGGGAGGCTTGTGCCACTCCATGGGCCAGAGCGGCGTAGAATTCATTGCTCTGATAGGCCAGATGGTGGAGCATCTGGATGTAGGTCTCCACGTCTCCGAAGCGGGGCCTGAGCCCGAGAGTTTCCTCCTCTCCCACGAGACCCTTTTCAAAGGCCTCGGTCGCCCAGGCCAGCACCACCCCACTGCTCATGGCATCCAGACCAAGGTTGTCGATGGTATCAAGTAGCTTCAAGATCCCTTCCGCCGAGCCCACGCCGATCATGCTCCCGTTGGCATAGATGGGTTCGTAATCGTAGGAAATGAAGGTCGTTTTGTAAAAGTAGGGTTCGTCTGCGTATGGTGTCCGCAGAGCGGCCAGGTGGATACAGGCCATGGGGCAGTGACTACAAGCCAGACGCCGGCTCAGGAGGTGTTGCGCGAAGTATTCTCCGCTTATCTTGTCCGCGTCTTCAAAACGCGTGGCCAAAAGATTCCTGGTAGGAAGAGCTCCACGCTCGTTTAGGGGTAAAACGTTTACCGCTGTACCAAGATCGTGATATTTCCTCAAAGCTGGTGTCTCTCGCAGACGTTTGAGGAGCTCGTCGTAAAGGGTGCGATAGAGTTTTCGGTCAGACACCGGCAGGGAACGATGCCCCATCAGGACCACCGCCTTGAGCTTCTTGGCCCCGAAAAGGGCTCCCAAACCCAAACGCCCGAAATGACGATAGGTCTCGGTGACCACGCAAGAAAAGGTCACCCCGCTCTCTCCGGCGGGTCCGATACGGAGGATGCTCCGCAAACCCCGACCCGTCTCACGTTCTCGAATGATGCGTCCGGTGGCCGAGACCGAAAGCCCCCAAAGGGCCCGGGCGTCGCGAAACTTGACCCCTTCAGGAGAGATTACCAAATAGACCGGTATATCGCTCTGCCCCCTGATGACTACGGCTCCGTAGCCAGCCAATCTCAGACAGGTGGCGCTCCGACCACCGGCGTGGCTCTCTCCCAGATTTCCGGTGTGAGGAGACTGGAACATGGCCACGGTCTTGGAAGCAATGGGAAAGAGGCCGTTGGCTGGCCCTACCGCCAAGATGATAGGATTGTGAGGATCTCGCGGATCAATACCCTCCGGACACTCCTCCTCCAGCAGGACACTGGCCACTCCGGTGCCACCGATGTTCTCCTCAAAGAGATCGGCCCGTTCTTCTATCCAGAATCTCTTGGCCGAAAGATCGACGTAGAGGACTCGCTTCAAAGGATCATCCCTGAGCATCTTCTTCCTCCAAAGCTAACACGTGGTGCGGACAATAGGCCGCACAATAGCCACAATGCATACAAATCACCGGTTTGTTGGTGGCCTCGTTCCAGAAGATGGCCTGAAGAGTACAAGCCTCCCGGCAAAGAGCACATCCCAAACACTTTTTGGGGGAAAGGACCACCCCACCCCCTTTACGTTTGAGAAGGGCTCCGGCAGGGCACACCGCCGCACAGGGGGGTTCAGGGCAAGCCCGACACACGACCACCGTAAGCCCGCGACTGATACCCCCACGGGAACGGACGTGGATGGCGGATTCTGCTATACCTCCTTCTCCGGTCCGCCGCTGACAAGCAAACATACAAAGCTGACACCCCACACACCGATCCGTATCTACTACTCTGAGACGCGCCATATCCCCTAAATACCACAAAACCCTGATCAGACCTACCTGTGAGTTGACGCCCTGGGCCGTGGCCATTTAACTGGCCCACATGAAAAAGCTCTTCGTGCTGGGTGTCATCTTTCTCCTGGTAACCGCCGTATTTGTAGTGGCGGTGTCGGGACAGCCCTTGAGAGACCTCGGAATCCTCGGAGAGAGGGCCCGGGAAAGATTTAACGAAATGGTCAAAGAAGACCTCGAAATCCTTCAAAAGAACGGGTTTTATCAGGCTGCAAAATATTTCCGCACCATACCCGAAGAACTCACCTACTGGCTCCAGGATTTCGTCGGAGACTATCGAGTCCGAGTCAAGCTTCTAGCCCTCTCCTATCGGAATATTGGAAACCTTGCTCCCCCGATGGTTGCCGAGAGTCTGGAAAGTTTTAGGACAAGTCTGAAACTTGGTGACACCCCGCTTCCCCAAATCATCATCCAGGAAGGGGACCGGGGAGTGGAGTACCTGTACGTTTTGCCCCTTCGCGTAAAAGCATCCTGTTTGCCATGCCACGGCCCTCACTCCCCATACGCTTCTTCCATCGAAGAACTCTATCCCGAAGACCAGGCTTTGGGCCTGGCTCTGGGCAGCTTGCGCGGGGCCCTGGTGATAGAGATTGCCCCCGAAGCCCTCAATCGTTTCGCTTCGCGTCCTTCAAAAAATCCTTAAAAACCACTTCGGCCTGCTCCAGGGCACATAACTCTCCGCACATAGAACACTTGCGATCTTTCACCGATCGGCGCTCCTCCACCAGGCGCCGGGCGTCCTCTGGGAAGAGGAGATTGTCAAAGACCGCGGCCCATTTGAGATCACGGCGGTCCTTGCTTACCTGTTCATCACGTCGGTCTGCCTTGCCCCGCAGTTTCACCACGTCTCCTACGTGGGCCGCCAAACGAGCGGCCTTGACCCCCAAAACCACGTCCTCTTCGTTAGGCAGGGAAAGGTGCTCGGCGGGAGTGACATAACAGATGAGATCCGCCCCGGCTTTGGCGGAAAGAGCCGCTCCAATGGCGGCGGTGATATGGTCGAAGGCAGCCCCCACATCGGTGGGCAAAGGACCGAGCATGTAATAAGGCGCTCCTCCTGACATCTTCTTTGCCAGGAGTACGCTGGCCTCTATCTCGTCCAGTGGCACGTGTCCCGGACCTTCAACCATCACCTGGCAGCCAGCTTCACGGGCACGCTCTGCGAGTTCACAGTTTATCAGGAGTTCTGCTACCTGGGCGCGATCCAGGGAATCGTGGATGGCTCCGGCCCTCAGACCGTTGCCCAAAGAGAGCACGGTATCGTATTTCTTGAGGATCTCCACCAGGCGGTCAAATTGTTCGTAAAGGGGATTTTCTTTCTGATTTTTCACCATCCACTGAGCCATCAAACTCCCACCCTTTGACACCAGGCCACCGTAACGATAACCCTGGGCCTTCAGGCGTTCGATGGTAAAGAGGTTGATCCCGCAATGGATGGCCATGAACGCGATACCATCGGCACATTGACGTTCGACAAGATCAAAGAGATACTCGGGGTCGAGTTTGGCCGGGTCTTGATATCGTCGCAAGACTTCGCAAAAGGCCTGATAAAGGGGAACGTTGCCCACCGGGAGGGAAACCGCCGCGATGATCTCCCGCCGGATCTGATCCATATCACCAGCAGCTGAAAGTTCCATGAGGGTGTCAGCTCCGGCTTCTTCGGCCAGACGGGCCTTCTTTTTCTCAAGTTCCGGGTCACAGAGGTGACTCGAAGTGCCTACCGAGGCGTTCACCTTGGTGGAGAGTCCCGCCCCCACCCCTACGACCCGACCGCTCTGACGGGCCTTGATGATGACCACCTGGCCCCGGGCCACCTGCTCTCGCACAAACTCGGGCGACACCCCTTCGGCCCGAGCCACCTCCTCCATGGCCTCTGTTATTTTGCCAGCGCGGGCGGCTTCTAGTTCTGTCATGACTAAAGTTCCACTCCTTCTTTGGTGTATTTGGCTACCAGGTCACCCACCTCGGTGGTGGTATAACCCATCTTGCCAGCAGAAAGGCTCTTTAAGTGGTCCCGGCAAACCTTGATGACCGCCTTTTCAATAGCTTGAGCCGCTTCTTCCTCTCCCAGATGTTCAAGCATCATCATCCCGGCACAGATGGCCGCCAGGGGATTGATAACGTTTTTGCCTGTATATTTGGGAGCAGAACCCCCAATGGGTTCGAACATGGAGACCCCTTCGGGGTTGATGTTACCCCCGGCTGCGATTCCCATCCCACCCTGGATGATGGCTCCAAGGTCCGTGATGATGTCGCCAAACATGTTGTCTGTCACGATGACGTCGAACCACTCCGGATTCTTGACGAACCACATACAGGTGGCGTCAACGTGGGCGTAAGAGGTCTTGATATCCGGATATTCTTTGGCCACCTCGTGGAAGGTCCTTTCCCAGAGGTTCCAGGCATAAGTGAGCACGTTGGTCTTGCCCACCAGGGTAAGTTCTTTCTTCTTGTTGCGCTTACGACAGAGTTCGAAAGCAAAACGGATACACCGCTCCACGCCGAACCGGGTATTAATGGACTCTTGGACCGCCACCTCCTGAGGCGTGCCTTTGCGTAGAAAGCCACCTCCACCCGCGTAGAGACCTTCGGTGTTTTCACGGACCACGACAAAGTCGATATCTTCTGGCCCCTTATCTTTGATGGGGGTCCAGACCCCGGGATAGAGCTTGACCGGACGCAAGTTAACGTACTGGTCGAGTTCGAAACGAATCCGAAGGAGGATCTCTTTCTCAAGGATGCCTGGTGGAACATCGGGGTGTCCTATGGCCCCCAAATAGATGGCGTCGTGTTTCTTGAGCTCCTCGATCCCTCCTTCGGGGATGGTCTCGCCTGTGCGCAAATACCTTTCACCACCCCAGTCAAAGTATTGATAACGGAGGGTAAAACCGAACCTTTCGGCAGCGGCGTCAAGGACCTTCACCCCCTCACGGATGACCTCCGGGCCCGTTCCGTCTCCGGGTATGACGGCAATCTTGTAAGTTTTGTTCTCAGCCATGGATGAAACCTCCTGGGCGTTTTTTCGCCATTTTGGGAGCAGGGTTTTAGTCGCAGAATGGCTTTCCTTCAAGATGTGAGTTAAAAAACGAAGATCCAGGACGAACGGAGGTGTGGACGATGATGTGGCGTCTGGCCAAGTTCCTTTTTGAAGGAGCCATGCTCAAGCGTTTGGAGCGCACAGGATACGCTTACTTGGGAACCGGCCAAGAAAACATCGCTGCTCATTCCTTTGGGGTGGCCCTGACCGCCCTGCTCCTGGCCTCCCTGGTCCCGGAGGTCAACGAAAACAAGCTCCTCAAGATGGCCATCTTGCACGATTTTTTGGAAGCCCGCACCGGAGACCTTAACTCGGTAAACAAACTCTACGACGAGGCAGACGAAGAAGCTGCGGCTCGCGACGCCTTTTCCGGTCTTCCGGCAGGGGAGGAGTGGCGGGCATTGTGGGAGGAGTATCGTCAAGGAGAGACTCTGGAGGCCCAACTGGTTCACGATGCTGACCAACTCGACCTCCTCGTCATGCTCAAAGAACAACACGATCTCGGCAATCCTTACGCCTCTCGGTGGATCAGTTACGCCAGGAGGAGATTGCGCACCGACATTGCCAAACGTCTGGCCCAAGCCATCACCGAGACCGATTGGGCCTCCTGGTGGCTTGACCAATTCGTGTCTCGTGAGGACCAGGAGAATGGAACCTGAAAGGTGTGCTCGTTGCGGAAAATGTCTCCCCCATTGCCCAGCCTTTCAAGCAAGCAGACAAGAAACCTTTTCCCCCCGGGGGAAGGTAGCCCTTTACCAGGCCGGACAGCTTCGGGGAAAACCTCTCTCCTTTTGCCTCCTCTGCGGGGCCTGCGAAACGGTCTGTCCTAATCGAGTCCCTGTGACAGGCCTCATCCTTAAGGCCCGAGAAGAAAACCCCGTTCCTGGAAGCCGCTTTTTTTCTCACCTGTGGGAACTTCTGCCTTCCACTCGCCCACGTTTCAGCAAAAGGACCAACCTACCGGCCAAGGGGAAAGTTGCCCTCTTCACCGGTTGTGGAGGAGAGTGGCTCTATCCCGAAGCCCTCGAGAAGCTTTCCGCCTTCCTTAAAAGGAAGGGGATCGATCTCTTTTGGCCTCAAGGACAGGGATGCTGTGGTCTCCTGGCCTTGAGCCTCGGACAAAAGAGCAGCTTCCTTCACCGGGCTCAACAAAACCTCAGGTCATTGGCCTCCGCCGAGGTGGTGCTCACCCCCTGCGCCTCCTGTCTCTACACCCTCAAAGTCCTCTACCCCCGTTATCTGACAGGCAGCAACTTGGAGGGAATCGCCCGAGGTATAAGCGAGAAGACCTTCGAAGCCGGGACCTTTTTGTATTTTCAGGGGTTTGTTCCCCGGATTGCCGATTTTCTCTTTCAAGTTCCGTGTCACTTAAGATATATAAGTAAGTCAAAATGGTGGCACCAAAGTGGTCTAAAAGTCTATGAGGGTTGCTGTGGGGGAGGCGGAATGTTCGGGGTGCGCTATCCCCAAGAGAGCCGTCTCATTCAGCGCAGGATGGAGCTCCTGTTAGAAAAACATCGGATACGGGAGCTTGTCACCTCCTGCACGGGCTGTTGGCTCACTCTACGGAATTTTCACCGTCTCCAGGTGCGGATGCTATGTGAGGCCCTAATTGTAGCTTATTGTTAGCACTTGATAAATGAGCTAAAGTTGAATATGATCCGTGTCGATAAAGATTTTAAAAAAATAAACCCAGAAGGTGAACAAAGATGACCAAAGACAAAATCGAGTACTATCGTAAGTTGGGGCTCAAGATGACGCCTCAGCGTCTGGCCATCCTTGAGTATCTAGAGGGTAACACCGCCCACCCCTCGGCGGAGGACATATTCCGCCACGTGGGGCAAAAGTTTCCCAGCATGTCCTTTGCCACGGTCTACAACACGCTTGAGGCCCTCAAAGAGCGGGGGCTGATCATCGAACTCAGCATCGATCCCGAAAAGAAACGTTTTGACCCCAACGTAGAGCCACACCACCACATGATTTGTGAGAGGTGTCATCGCATCTTTGACGTCTTTACAGACTTTCCGATCAAGCTTCCAGAAAAGTACGCCCGAGACTTCAAAGTGAAGCGGCACGAAGTGGTCTTTTACGGTTTGTGCCGCGAATGCCAGGAAAAGGAGGTGTAAGAAATGGCCATTTTCAAATGCGAAAAATGTGGAGCCACCAAGGAGGGCCGGTGCAAGCCCCGGAAATGCCCGTCCTGTGGAGCTCAAGGCACCATGAAAAAGGAATCTTAGGGGGAGACCATGTGTATGGAAGTCCGTCTGCGATGCGAATGCGGGGCCAGAGAAGCGGAGTTCAACCTGCGCGACAACGTCTTACCTCCAGAAGTCATTGTAAGCCTCTATTGTCCGAAGTGCTCGGCCCACGCCTCCTTCGATCCAGAAAACATGATCCAGGACAACGGCTGGCTCATCGAATACGACATGGACATGGCTCGCTTCATGGCCGTGGCCAAGCTGGGCATTCCACCCGAGAAGGTCACCCCGGCATTCCTCTTCGATGAAGGCTATGCCACCTGGAAGGAGCTCTATCCCGGAGAACTGGAAGACATCAAAGCCGAAAAAGAGGCCATCGTGGCCATTCTCAAGGAAGACCCCAAACGCTATTTCGAAGAATTGCGCAAATGGGCTCTGGCCCGAGTAGAACGCCTCAAGGCCGAAGGCTGGCGGCGGGCCCAAAATCTCTAACTTGCCATCCGCCCTCCCGCCAGGTAAAACCTCTCCCAACTTGGTTCTTTACCTTTGGCGGGAGGTTTTTCCATGCATCCCATCGTTGAAGCCCAAAAAGGCGACCAGCTCCTCCTCTTGGGGAACGAAGCCATTGTACGCGGGGCCCTGGAAGCTGGTCTGCGCGTAGCCGCAGCCTATCCTGGCACCCCTTCTTCGGAAATAGGCAATCTCCTCTTCCAACTCGAAAAGGAGCTACCAGGACTTTATTTCGAATTTTCTACCAACGAGAAAGTGGCCATGGAGGTAGCAGCCGCTGCAGCGGCCAGCGGGCTCCGGAGTCTCACGTGCCTGAAACACGTGGGTCTGAACGTGGCAGCCGACGCCCTCATGACCCTGGCCTACATCGGAGTTCGAGGCGGAATGGTCATCGTGACCGCTGACGATCCCTCCTGTCATTCCAGCCAAAACGAGCAGGACAACCGTCTCTACGCCAGGTTTGCTGGTCTACCCATGCTTGAACCAGCTTCTCCAGAAGAGGCCCGACGCATGACGGCCTACGCCTTTGAACTCTCGGAGAAGCTCGAAGTCCCGGTCATCTTGCGCACCACGACCCGGGTCTCCCACGCCCGAGCCGTGGTTACGGCTGGAGAAATAGCAGATTACCATCAGAGAGTGGTAGGACGTTTTGAAAAAGACCCTCGTCGCTGGGTGCCGGTACCGGCGGTGGCCCGGGTGAGACATCAGGTCCTGCTTGAAAAGGTGCGCGAGGCCACCATCCTGGCGGATGGTTCCTCCTGGAACCGCCTCTCGGGTGAAGGAAGCTTTGGCCTGGTGACCAGCGGAGTGGCTGTCAATTACGTGCTCGATGCCCTCGAGGAGCTGGGCCTTCAGGAAAAGATCAAGCTCCTCATCTTGGGATTCACCTATCCTCATCCGATGGGGCTCTTGGCTGATTTCTTGAAAGGCCTGGAAACCTGCCTGGTGGTAGAAGAACTCGAACCTTTCCTGGAAGAAGCCGTTCGATTGGTGGCTCAGGAGCGGGGGCTTTCCGTAAATGTATTAGGCAAGGCCACCGGACATCTCCCTCGACTTTACGAATTCACCCCCGGGTTGGTCAAGGAAGCCATGGCAAAAGCCCTGGGAGTGGAAAGGGAGGTCCCCCAGAAACCCGATCTCTCTTGGGTTCCCGAACTTCCTCCTCGCCCTCCCACCCTCTGTCCGGGCTGTCCCCATCGCGAAACTTATCTGGTGATAAAGGAAGTACTCGAAGAACTCGGAGAAGCTTCAAATACCATCTACCCTACGGATATTGGATGTTACACTCTGGGGCTCCTCCCTCCCATCCAGATGGCTGATTATCTCATCTGCATGGGATCAAGTGTGGGGTCTTCTTGTGGTTTTTCGGTGGCCACTGACCAGCGGGTGGTCTCTTTCATCGGAGATTCTACCTTCTTTCATGCCGGGCTATCCCCTCTAGCCAGTGCCGTGTACAACAAACACCGCTTCACCCTGGTGATCATGGACAATGAGACCACCGCCATGACCGGCCATCAGCCCGTTCCATCTCAGGAGCTACGTTGGCCAGGGCTTGAAGACCGGCCACGTATAGACTTGGAGGCCGTGGTCAGGGCCTTGGGGGTGACCCAGGTGGTAACCATCAATCCCTACCATAAAGAAGAGGCCAAAGACCTCGTCAGGCCCGTTCTTTCTTCCAGGGAACTCGGGGTCATCATCTCCAAGGCGCCCTGCATCCTCTTTCGTAAGCGGGTAAAGAAATAGGAGGCGTGTGATGACGAAACTTCGAATCCTGGCTGTAGGCGTGGGAGGACAGGGTATTCTCCTCTTTTCCAGAGTCCTGGGCGAGGCCTGCCTGGCCGCTGGTCTCCCGGTGGCCATGTCTGAGGTGCACGGAATGGCTCAACGCGGAGGGGTGGTGGAAACCAACATCGTCTTGGGCTGGAAGAGTCCTCTCATCTCCGAAGGGGAGGCCGATGTACTGGTAGGCCTGGAACCCGTCGAAACTCTGCGAGCTCTGCCCCGTTGTCGCCCAGATACCGTCATCATTTCGAACACCGACCCCCTTGTCCCCCAAATCGTCAAAGACGGTCTGGCGACCTATCCGGACCTTGAACCAGCCCTTGCCAGGCTACGCGAAACCTTTGCTCAGGTCTATCTTTTTCCCGGAGAAAGAATTGCCAAAGATGCCGGGACCAGTCGCGCCCTCAATATGGTGGCACTGGGAGCTCTGGCTGGCACCGGCTTTCTGCCCCTTTCCAAAGAGGATTTCCTCGCAAGTTTGCGTCGTCTGGTGAAAGCTAAATATCTCGAGGCCAACGAGAGGGCCTTTGAAGCGGGGTTCGCTGTAACGGCTCCTTGATCCATCCCCATCCGTGCTTATTTTCACTTCAAAAAACACGGAGGGGAAAAAATGAGTATACAAAGGCTTGAAGAGGTTATTCAACTGGCCAAAGCGGGTAACGAGGTCAAAGCTGAGGTTCAACTCCTGAAACGGCCCATCGTCCTGAAGATCCATCCTGAGGCCCAGATCGTGGAAGAAACCGAAGCTTATTTGCTCACTGCCAAGTTCAAGTTCACCATTGGGAGTCAAACCGTGGAAATAGAACGAATTTACGTCATGGGATTCCCTTCAGAGGATTTCGAGCAAGAAAAAGCCAACATCAACCTTGCCAACGCCCGCCTGAAGGAGGATTATCGCCGGCTCAAAGAAGCCGGGATCAAAATCGAAGAAAAGTATTTCGAATAGAAAATCCCATCTAAAGCATCGAGAAACCGAAAAGCCCCTCTCTTTCGAGAGGGGCTTTTTGGTTAGTAGGCTTCTTCAGTTTCCAGAAATTCTGGCCGGACTTTGTCACTGAAGAGCTTATAGGCCCAAATCTGATAGAGGATAACGATGGGCACGAAGACCAGGGCCACCACAGTCATGATCTTTAGGGTCAAGGGACTAGAAGAAGCGTTGTAAATGGTAAGCGTGGCTTCCGGATCGAGCCGCGAGGGAATGAGCCTCGGAAAAAGACCCGCCACCCCGAAAGCCGTGGTCATGAGCACGGTAAGAGCCGAAGCAAACCAGGCCCACCAATACTTCCCCAGTCCCAAATAGGCGGGGATAGCCACCAATCCCAAAAGAGCCAGAGCTGGTATGAGGAGCAGGATCTTATAACGGAAGAAATTAGACCAGAGATCAGTGGCCAACCCCGAGGCCAGGAGAAAGAGCCCGAGAAGAATGACCTCCAAGACCCAGAATCTTTCAGCCACTTCCTTGGCACGCCGACAAAGATCACCGTTGCTCTTCACACAAAGCCAGACAGCCCCATGAACCACAAACATAACCACGAAGAGCAACCCGCCCAGGATTCCATAAGGGTTGAGAAGGGTCAGAAGATTGCCATGCATGATACCCTGCCGATCGAGCGGAAGTCCCAAGAAGAAGTTGGCGAAGGCCACTCCGAAGAGGAGCGAGGGCACGAAACTGCCCAGCACCAGGCAGATGTCCCAAACCGCCTTCCACACCGGACTCTCTTCTTTGGCTCGGAACTCAAAGGCCACGCCCCGCAAGATGAGGGCAAAGAGGATGATGAGAAGCGGTGTGTAAAGGGTACTGAACATGATAGCGTAGGCCTTTGGGAAGGCCGCAAAAGTAGCTCCTCCCGCGGTGATGAGCCATACCTCATTACCATCCCAGAAAGGACCGGCAGCATTGTAAATGATGCGCCTTTCCGTGTCATTTTTAGCAACAAAGGGCAATATCATGCCCAAACCAAAATCAAAACCGTCAAGCATGAAATAAACCGCCCAAAGAACGCCCCAAAGGATGAACCAAATCACTTGATAGATGTTTTGTTCCATGGCGACCTCCTCCTATGCGGTTACCGGTTTGGTGGTTAGAGGAACCCTGCTCTGAGGCTCCGGCCCCCGACGGGCAAACTTGAAGAGGAGATAAAAGTCCACCAGACCGAGCAGAGAGTAGAAAAGGATGAAGGCCAGGAGGGAAATCCCCACCTGCACCGTGGAAATGGGGGAGACCGCCTCGGAGGTCTTCATCAAACCGTACACGATCCACGGTTGACGCCCCACCTCAGCCACCATCCAGCCGAACTCACAGGCCAGATAAGGCAAAGGGATAACCCACGGTAGAACACGCAGCAGCCAGGGGAAACGCTCAGGTTGATGGCGAGAGAGGAAAACCAGGATGGCCAGGGCCGCAAAGAGAAAACCCAAGCCCACCATCAAACGAAAGGACCAGAAAGTAATGGCTACCGGAGGCCTTTCCTCTTTGGGCCATTCTTTGAGCCCTTTCACCGTAGCACTCGGACTATGATAGGCCAGAAGCGATAGCATTCCCGGGATAGGAAAGAGCTCCACCTTGTTACGTTCGTTTTCTTCGTCCGGGATGATGAAAAGATACATTGGAGCCCCGTGCTTGGTCTCCCACAAAGACTCCATGGCCGCAAGCTTGGTGGGCTGGGCCTTGGCCACTTCACTGCCGTGAAGATGACCGTTAAACACCTCAAAAAGGGCAAAGATCAAGGTCCAGGTAGCAGCTATGCGAAAACATTTCTTGAAAAAAGTCACCTCGTTCTTACGGGCCAGATGCCAGGCCGAAATGCCGAGCACAAAGAACCCGGCCAGGATGTAAGCCCCGGAGACAGTGTGGATGAATTCCATCCAACCAAAAGGATTGGTCACCACGTCGAAGAAGCTGGCGAGCTCCGCCCGACCGTTGCGAAGGGTATAGCCCACGGGATTTTGCATCCACCCGTTGGCCAGGAGGATCCAGAGGGCAGAGATGTTAGAAGCAATGGCCACCAACCAGATACAGAGGGCATGCATTTTGGGAGAGAGGCGATTCCAGCCAAAGTGCCACACGGCAATAAAGGTGGATTCCAGAAAAAAAGCAAGCGTCGCTTCAATGGCCAGCAAAGAACCAAAGATATCACCCACGTACATGGAATAACGCGACCAGTTGGTCCCGAATTGAAATTCCAGGGTGATGCCAGTTACTACCCCCAGGGCAAAATTGATCAAGAAGAGTTTTCCCCAAAACTTGGCCGCCCGTTTGTAATCTTCGTCTCCGGTCTTGACGTAGAGGGTCTCAAAGATGGCGGTGAGAATGGACAACCCCAACGTCAAGGGGACGAAGAGAAAGTGAAAAAGGGAGGCCACGGCAAACTGTAAACGTGAAGCCAAAACGACGTCCATAGGTTCACCTCCTCAGAATTGATCTCCACCCGCTGGATCTAATTAAAAGATTTCGGTTCTGCAGGGATTTTTGTCAAGAAACAATTCCCATTTAAGTTGAAACGAGACTTGGAAGACCTTTAAGTTTTAAGGGACACCTGGAAGACAGACGCGTATGCGGCTGGTTCCGGTAATGTCCTTGTGCACCAAAACGTGGGCAGGAAGGAGCTGTTTGAAGCGTTCCAGGTGGGTAATAATACCTACCAAACGATCCTGGGTACGTAACTCCTGAAGTACTTCAGAAACAGCTTCCAGCAGATCTTCGTCGAGACTACCGAAGCCTTCATCAACAAAGAAAAAGTGGATGGATCTAGCCCGCACCCGCTGGATATAAGAGGAAAGGGCCAAGGCCAGGGCAAAAGAAACAACGAAGGTCTCTCCTCCTGAAAGGGTCTCCACCGGGCGTTCGTGTCCCAAACGTAAATCGTAAACCGAAAAGGAAAAGGCCTCTCGCGCCATGCGGATGAGGAACCTCTCCCCAAGGAGGTCTTTCAGCAAAAGGTTGGCCCTCTCTAAAATCTCTCCGAAAAGGTGCCGCGCCGCAAAGGTAACCAGGGCCCGACCACGAAGGTGTTGTCGCAGCTGATCCGTAAGCCGGATTTCTTTCTCGAGTTTCTCTTTCTCCTTGAGGAGCTTCTCTTTTTCTTCCAGATCCCTGGCAAGACGCCTCAGTTCCGCCTCCAGCCTCCCTTTTTCTTCCCTCTTTTGAGCAAGTTCTCTTTCTAGGTGCTCCAAGGACCTTTCTGTAGAGGTGGGTTCTCCGGGAGGCATTTCCTTAAGAGGCAACCGATTGAGTTCCTTCTTAAGATGGAGCCATCTTTCCTGAAGACCAGCCAGGGTCTCCTCCCAGCTCCTTATGGTGGCTTCGATTCTCTGGCACTCGTCTTCTTCCAGGAGAGCAGCCCGAAGGGCTTCAAGGTCCTTGAAACCTTCTTTGTCGGCTTCGGAAAGGAGCCTTTCTGATAAGCCCAAATAGCGATTCTCTTTCTCCTGAAAGATGGCCATCTCTTCCTTGAGTTTGGTTTCAAGTTGGAGGAGTTCTTCACGCTGCGCGCGTTCCTTTCGCAGAAGTTCTTCTTCGCGCTCCTTGAGTCTCCTCCGTTCCGCCGCCACCTGATCCAGCACTTCCTCGGGCGAAAGACCACCCAGTCTCCTCTTCATCTCGCCATATTTGATCTCCATCTCTTCTTCGATCTCGCGAAGGCGCTCCTGCCTTTGATGGGCCTCTTGGCCTCTAAGAGCCGCCTGCCCCTGAAGATGTTGTTTCGCAGCCTCGAGCTGGCGAGCTTGCTGTTTGAGGCTTTCGAGTTCCTCTAGCAAAGAGAAGGACTCCTTCTTGCGACGAGAAAGTCTTTCAAAAGTCTCTTCGAAGGTTGCCAGGACCTCCTCGGGAAGTTTGCCGGAAAGTTCCCTTTTAAGCCTTGTCACCTCGTTTTCCAGGGACTCCCTTTCCCTCTGCCATTCCTCTTTTCGCCTGGAGAGCAAACGGGCTTCGTCGCAGAGAGGGGCGATTCGTTCCCGAAGCTTCAAAAGATCCTTTTCCCGTTGCCTGAGGCGCTGGATCTCTCTTTGCAGATGTGCCACGATCTCATTGGTTTGCCCGGGTTCTGCGGGACGCGGATGATGCCGGCTCCCGCACACCGGACATGGCTCTCCGGGACGAAGTTTTTCCGCCAGAACCAGGGCCAAATCTGCACTCTGAAGGTTGGCCTCCATCTGACGGAGCTCCTCCCGGAGGCCGCTAAGATGCTCCTCAAGTCTCAAGAGGGCCTTTTCCAGGGGCGGCGGATCTTCTGCCAGGGTGTCGCGCCACAAAGAGGAGTATTTAGAAACAACCTCGTTGAAATGGATCTCCTCCCTTTGAAGATCTTCCTGAAGGATGGCCTGCCTTTTGAGCTTTTCCTGCAAAAAGAGATAGGGACCTCTAAGACTCTCCAGTCTTTCAAGCAGGGCCTCTTCCTGGGGGGAGAGGGAGATCTTCGCCCGGGCCTCTTCCTTGGTCTGAATAGCCTCCTCAAGACTTGCCAATTCCTTCTCGATCTCCCTGCTCTGGGCCAGAAAACGTTGCTCAGCCTCTCTGAGGCGAAGCCCCTCTTCTCTGAGCCTCCTGGCTTCCTCTTCCCGCTTTCTGAGCTCCTGCAACCCCTGATATAGACTCCGGGCCTCAGCGTCCTTTTGCTGAAGACGCTCTTCCTCTTTTTCTTTTTCTTCACGAAAATCTCTGAGCTCCTCCCTGACGGAATCGTAGTCCCGCTGGGCCTCGTCCCTTTTTTGCGCAAGCCTCTTTAGCCGCTCCCTTCTTTCAGGAAGATCCCTTTCCAGGACAAAAAATTCCTCCAGAAGGGCTCTAAGAGGAGCCAGCCGCTGGCTTTGGGCCAGTTTTTCTTTGAGTTTTCTGACCTCGGTTTCCCGAGCCCGAAGCGCCTTTTCCTTCTCCTTGAGGATCTCTTTTTCTCTCAAGAGACGTTCCAGCTGACGAAGCCTTTCGAGACGTTCCTTTTGCTGGGAAAACAACGCCTGCTGGTTCGCGATTTCGGCCAAGAGGTGTTTGAGTCTCGTTTCAAGGGCCTTTTTTTGTTCGTGAGAAACGTCTTCTAAAGCGGCCAGACGTCTTTTTTTCTCTTCCCAGACCGCTTTGAGCTCACCCAGACGGGTGGTGACACGCTGAAAGAGGGCCTCTCCGTAAATCTCAAGATCAAAGAGGCTTTCGAGCATCTCTGCTCGGCGGGCAGGGGTAAGTTTCAGGAATTCGGCAAATTTGCCCTGAGGAAGGATGACCACCTTGGTGAATTCCTCAAAGCGCAAGCCCAAGAGGTGCGATAGTTGAGCGTCCACCTCTCTGGCCTTTTCCGCCAAAGGTTGCCAACCGCCGGGCCCCTGGCGATAGAGGATGGCCCTGGTGCCGCTGTGCGGTTCAAACCGCCGCACAACTCGAAAGACCTGGCCATCGAGCTCAAAAGAAAATTCCACCACTAGGCGACCTGCTGCAGGATTGACGGCTTCCTTCAAAGAACGGCCTCCCAGGCGCTCAAGACGACCGTAGAGGGCAAAGGTAATGGCATCCAAAATGGAAGACTTTCCATCACCTGTCTTTCCAAAGATCCCAAAGAGACGAACCCGGTGGAAAGGTCTAAAGTCCAGACGTTCCTTTTCGCGATAGCTATAAAGGCCCTGAATCTCTAGTTTGAGGGGCTTCATGTCACCAAAGACCTCAGAAACGTCAGACACAAATTGGCCAGCAGCCCTGCTACCAGGTCGTCAGCCATAATGCCAAGGCCTCCAGGCAACCTTTCAGCTATCCTTACCGGAAAGGGTTTCTGGATATCCAGGAGGCGGAAAAGGAGGAAAGAAAGGAGAATCCAGAGAGTTGGTCCCTGGTTCACCAGGGCCAACCACTGACCAGCGATCTCGTCGATGACCACCTCTGACGGATCCTGGCACTTCCGGAGACGGGCTGTCTTGCCGGCAGACCAAAATCCCAAAAGCGCAAGAGCGAAAGCGATCAAGAGCTCGCCTTTCAGGGAAAGCCCGGGGCTCAGGAGGAAATAGGCCCCAAGTGTTGCCAGAGAACCCCAGGTACCAGGGGCCTTGGGAAGATATCCCAGACCAAAACCCGTGGCCAGCAAGGAAGAGATAGAAAAGCGACTCAAAGATTCTCTCCACACTTTCGATAAGGAAAGATGAAACATGATGGTCGCCCAAAGCTTAAAACAGGCTCCTCCCAATTGGAAGCACCTGGCAGAAAAACTGGCCGAAGAAGGTGATCTGCCCGGGGCCTCGGAGATCATCAATTACGTCCTGAATGTCAAACCAGAAGACGAGCTCTCGGCTCAGGACCTGGCTGGTCTCATCCTCAAGGACTACGGCCTCACCAACCGGGTCATTCGTCTGGCCAATTCCTGTTTCTACAACCCCTCGGGTACGGAGATCACCACGGTTTCCAAAGCCATTGTCTTCCTGGGTTTTGATTTCATACGCGAGATCGCTCTCGCCACGGGCTTTCTGGAGGCTGTGCTACAACGTACTCCTAAAGGGCAGAAAAATTTGGTCCTTTCCTTACTCAGTCGCTCTTATTTTGGTGCCTTCCTGGCTCGCAAACTGAGCCCGTTTCTAGGGGTAAATCCCGAAGAAATCTTTATCTACACCCTATTTCACCGGCTGGTACGCCTGCTTCTGGCCATTCACGCCCCGGAAGCCTACGAATATCTTCTCGGGCTTGAAGAAGAAAAACCCCTGGTCGCCAAGAAAAAGCTCTACCACCTTGCCGAAACCCTAGCCCGTCAATGGTCCCTGCCTCGCGTGCTGGCTGAGACCTTAGAGGGCTCCCCCCATGGCAGCCAAGAGGATCACCTAGCCTTTTTGATCAACGAGATCGACCAGGCCGCCGGAGCCGCCGCCCAACAGGGCCGGCTAGAACCGCTTTCTCAGCTGCTCAAAAGAGCAGGGTTGGCACAAGGCTTGGCCTGGGAAGTAGCAGAAGACATTCGGCAGGCCCTGAAAGATCTCCATCCCCCGCTTTCAAACTTCGTAAAATTCACCCCCAAGAGAGAAGAAACTCCCGAGGAGGAAACGAAAACCCAGACTGACTTCTATCAAAAGGCCGTGGCCGAGATAACCGCTCTCCTCGCCTCTCCAGAGTTCGACTATCAGCAAATCCTCCTCATGGTCATTGAGACCATTTGTCGCGCGCTATCCTGTCGAAATGTCTCCCTCGGGATTGTCAATCTCAGAGGGCAGGAAATCATCATTCGCTACGGAGTGGGAGAAAAAAGTCCGGAGCTTCGTGGACAAACTGTAGCCATAAGTTCCAGAATACTTGATATCTTCCACAAACAAGTAGAATGGTCCGGCAACCTGGCTCAGCTTCCGGAAGCCAAAGTTTTGGCCAGGTTTTGGCCCGCCGCAGACCTCCTCTTCTCACCTCTCATCGTCCTGGGAAGACCCCTGGGCATGATCCTGGCTGTAAGGGAAAGGCCTTTCACGGTGGCAGAGAACCAGAAAGTAGCCACCTTAAGAAATCTCGCAGTCCTGGCCATTGTCCAAGAAAGACAGAAAAAGGTGGCCTAACGGCTTGAGAGCAAACGATAAGTACGGGCCTTTTCTTTGATGTAATCTACTATTTCTCGAGGGTCGTCCAGCACGGCAAAAAGTTCCAGGTCTTCGGGAGAAATCATGCCTTCGGTGAGCAACCTCTTTCGCATCCAATCCGTAAGACCCGCCCAGAACCCCTTTTCCACCAACACGATGGGAACAGGGCGAATCTTGTGGGTCTGGACCAAGGTGACAGCTTCAAAGAATTCATCCAAAGTGCCAAATCCCCCGGGCAAACAGAGAAAGGCTACCGCGTACTTGGCCATCATCACCTTTCGTACGAAAAAGTAACGGAATTCAAGCTTTACGTTGGCGTAAGGATTGGGCACCTGTTCTCTCGGAAGTTTTATGTTGAGTCCCACAGAATAGGCCCCGGCTTCCGCTGCCCCTTTGTTAGCCGCCTCCATGATGCCCGGGCCACCGCCGGTAATCACGGAGAAGCCTTCACTTGCAAGGAGCCGGGCAATCTCTTCAGCCTTTTGATAGTAAGGGTGTCCGGGACGCACCCTGGTGGAACCAAAGATGGTCACCGCAGGATAGACCTTTGGCAGCTCTTCAAACCCCTCCACAAACTCTGCCATGATCTTGAAGAGCCGCCAGGCTTCCCGAGCCGCAAGCCCGTTGAGAACGTATTGCTTCTCACCGAGATCCTTCAAGACCGCCCTCCTTTGCTCTCGTAACAAATCGGCTCTTTAAAACATCTCTTTGAGCACTCGTAAAGCGTTTGGTTCGCGATCAAGTACCCGCTTGAGAAATATTTCAAGGAGGCCTCCAGCCTCAAGAATGGCTTCTCTACGGACCTTCACCCGGGAAAGGGTCTCGAAAGAAGTTCGTCCCAGGTGTCTGAGGGCCGCCAAGGCCGCCCCGGAAAGCCGTAAATCTCCTTCCCGATGACAGGAAAGACACACCAATCCACCATCGAGAGGAGAGAAGAAAAAGGGGGCTTTGACCTCTGCTTCACAGCGCACGCATCTTCTTAGTTCCGGTGCAAAGCCGCTCAGAGTCAACAAGCGGAGCTCAAGGGCCATCTTTAAGAGAAGGGATGGCCCCATGCTTGCCAGACTCTGCCAGGCACCCTTCAAACAAACAAAGGCTTCTTGGCCAGTGCCGGGCCGAAAGAAACACTCGACCAGTTCCGCAAAATAGGAGGCGAAAAGATAGCGCTTCACGTCTAGGCGCAAGGGTTCAAATGGTTCCAGAAGATCTGCTTGATCCAGGAAAGGAGGCAGTCCCGCCTTTCCCCCACGCAAATGGGCCCGGATGTAGCTGAAAGGTTCAAGGGTGTTTACGAAACGCCTTTTGCTACGCCGGGCTCCCTTGGCCAGGGCACTCAAACGTCCCAATTCCGGCGAGAGCAAGACCAACAAGAGGTCCTTCTCGCCTACGGTGTTCTGGTGGAGGATAAGGGCCTCGGTAATCCTTCTCAAGGGGTTTCAGAAGTAGAAGAGGATTCTGATGGCAGGCCCTGATCTTTCGGCAACCCTTCTGAAGGACCTTTCTTCTCTTCCAGAGGTTGGGTAACGGTTTCCGTAGGCAGGATGACCTCGGAAGTCTTCCCCTTGTGACGCATATGGAAAAAGTAATACCCCGCCCCGAGCAGCACGAGCACCACCACAGCCAGTACGACCCAAAAAAGCGGCACCCTTTTCCTACCTGGCAGATAGTCCTTTTCGCTCATCAGGTTCTCTCGCTGCCGCCGGAAGGGTTCGTAGACCTGTTCGAAACGCAGGAGGGCTTCGTTGGGATCAAGACCGATGGTCTCACAATAACAGCGGATGAAACCCCGGATGTAAATCTCAGCTGGCAGGATTTCCCAATCTTCCGCTTCCAGGGCCCTCAAAGCCCGCAGACTGATCTTGGTCTGCTCGGCGATTTCCTCAAGCGTATAGTTACGCAGCTCCCTCTGTCTTTTGAGATATTCTCCCACCCCGGTGTTGGGCTCGTTTTCCGTCATCAGAGCAAGATCCTTATGTAGGATTTCTCCCTGAGCTCTTTTAGCCAGTTTTGAAAGAGTTGGTCAACCTTTTCCTGATAAAGTTTTTGCTGTATCTCGGCCTTCACCGCCTCGAAAGGTTGGGTCCCTTCGGAACGCACTCCTAGAAGGAAATAGATCTGCCAGCTGCTTCCAACTTTCACCGGCGGACTGAACTCTCCGGGCTTGAGTTTCTGGATCACCCGGCGTACTTCAGGAGAGAGCTCATCCAGACTAAAAGTCCCCAGTCCTTGCCCGCTGCCCTTTACGGCCGAATACTCCTCTGCCACCTTGGCAAAATCTTCCCCGGAACGAAGCCGTTCAAAGGCCTCATGGGCTCGATCCTCTGCCCCTTTCCCCTGAATGATAATGGCCGCCAATTCGTACCTGGTCTTAGCTGAAGAGAGATAGTGTTTTTGATAATAGGCCTTCATCTCCTCTTCGGTGATGACCAAACGACCTCGCACCTGGGTTTGAATGAGCTTTATTCGCTTGAGCTGTTCAGCCACCTGCTGACGGTATTCTTCCAGGGTAAGCCCTTGGGCGCTCAACATCTCAGCCAGTTTTTCATCCGAGAGGCCATTTTGCTTCTTCAGGTTCTCAATGAAATGGTCTATCTCTTCATCTGAAACGCTGATCCCCAGACGTTTCACTTCCTGAGCCACCAGAAGATCGTCAATCATTTGTCTCAACACCTTCTGGCGGATCTCTTTGATGATCTGTTCCTTTTCAACCGGGTTATCCACTCTTTGAAGATATCGCTGATAAAAGGGGGCCGCGGCCTCATCGAGCTCCGAGAGGGTAATGACCTCGTCGTTCACCACTGCTACGATCCGATCAACCACTACGGCTTGAGCTGGCGGAATCATGAACCAGAAAAACCCGATCAAAAGGAACCAGAAGAGCCCTAAAATTTCTCTCATGTAGCCTCCTCCGGGGTTTCACTAATCATAAGCTCCTTTGACCTTCTCATCCAGGGCTGCCACAAAGGAAAGGAGTTCCGGTAGGACATTCTCTCCTTCGGAGATCAGGAGGTGCATTTTCTGATCCTTTGTGAGACGTACAATATAACCATTGCGCTGGGCCAGTTTTCGGGCTGCCCTGGCGGGAGGTTCGAGCGCCGGATCAAAGGTAAAGACCACTTCCCTTCCCCGCCGGTCAAGTTTGCGTACCCCAAGCCGGCGCAGGTGGACCTTGAGCCTGGTCAAAGACACCAGGTTTTCCGTCTCCGGAGGAGGTGGGCCAAAACGATCTTCCAGCTCTTCACGGAAGGCGTCAATTTCTGATAGATCTCGGGCTAGGGCCAGTTCCCGATAGAGATGGAGGCGCTGTTCGGTGTCTGGCACGTAAGAAGCTGGGATATAAGCCGGCATCTTCAGGTTCACCTCGGGTTCGATCACCTCTTCGGGCTCTTGACCTCGCATCTCGTCAATAGTGCGCTTCAGGATCTCCAGATAGAGATCGTAACCCACCGCCGCCACGTGACCGGATTGAAAAGTCCCCAGGAGATTCCCCGCTCCCCGGATCTGAAGATCGCTCATGGCCAATTTGAAACCAGAGCCCAATTCGCTGAATTGAAGAAGGGCCTTGAGCCTCTTTCCAGCCTCTTCGGAGAGGGCCGAAAGCGAAGGCACCAAAAGATAAGCGTAAGCCTGAACGTCACTGCGTCCCACTCTACCACGCAACTGGTAGATTTCTGCCAGACCCAGCCGATCGGCTCGGTTAATGATAATAGTGTTGGCCGAAGGGATGTCGAGTCCGCTCTCGATGATGGTGGTACAGACCAGAACGTCTATCTCTTTGCGCACGAATCGTACCATGATTTCCTCAAGCAGTTGCGGAGGTGTGCGTCCGTGCGCCACTTCTATCCGCGCCCGGGGGACCAAGCGACGAAGCCAATCGGCCAAGGTGTATATGCCCTTGATGCGATTGTGCACGAAAAAGACCTGTCCTCCCCTTGCCAGTTCTCGTTCGATGGCTTGTTTGATGATTTCTGGTTCAAAGCGGGCCAGATAGGTCTTGATAGGTCGACGGGCCTGGGGAGGGGTGTTGATAACCGAAAGATCCCTGATACCCAGGAGAGAAAGTTGCAGGGTGCGCGGGATGGGAGTAGCCGAAAGGGCCAGGACATCCACGTTTTTCTTGAGCTGCTTGAGGCGTTCCTTGTGACGCACCCCGAAGCGGTGTTCCTCATCTATGATGAGAAGTCCAAGGTCCTTGAAGGTGACATCAGCTGAAAGCAGACGATGTGTGCCAATGACAACGTCGACATCTCCCGCCGCCAAGGCCCGAAGGACCCGTTTCTGTTCCGCCGAGGACTTGAGACGCGAAAGCACCGCTACCCTGATGCCCAGAGGAGAGAGCCTCTCCTGAAAGGTTCGAAAATGCTGCTCTGCCAGTACCGTGGTGGGTACCAGGACCGCCACCTGCTTCCCGTTTTCAACTGCCAGGGCCGCAGCCCGCACCGCTACCTCGGTCTTGCCATATCCTACGTCTCCGCAGATCAGACGATCCATGGGCTGGGCCTTCTGCATGTCTGCCAGGGTGTCTTCGATGGCTGCAGCCTGATCCGGTGTCTCCTCGTAAGGAAAGGTGGCCTCTACCTGGCGCAAAAGGGGACCCGGCTCAAAGGCAAATCCCTTCTGTACTTTGCGTGCCGCATATAGAGAAAGCAATTCCTGGGCTACTTCCTCAAGGGCCTTCTTCACTTTTTGTTTGCGAAGGGCAAAACTCTTGCCTCCCAGACGATCAAGGCTGGGTTCCTTGCCCTCCACTCCTACGTAACGGTGAAGAAGGTTGAGCCGATCAACAGGCAGATAAAGCTTGTCTCCGCCCTTGTACTCGATGAGGAGGAACTCCCCCGGAAGACCGCCCAGCTCAAGGGAGACCAGACCCTGATAGCGTCCGATGCCGTGTTCCTGATGGACCACGTAATCTCCGGGTTTGAGATCTTCAAAACGCAAAAAGGTCTCCCGTCGCCCCTCTCTTCGTCGACGCTCTACTAGGGGACGACGGAGACCGAAGAGTTCCTCCTCGGAAATGAAGGTCAAACCAAACTCCGGGGCCACGAACCCCTTCGGGAGAGAACCCACGTAGATCTCGAGCTCTTCCAAAACGGATTCGAAAGGGGCCTTTCTTATAGGCAACTGAGCAAGGGAAAGTTCGCGTAGAAAGAGGGCCTTCAGGCGCTCTGCCGGACGCTCCTCTCGGCTTACCACCACTACCTGTTGACCTGCTGCCAGCTGCTCCCTCAAATAGGAAAGCCCCAGGGCCATGGCCTGCCGCGGAGCAGCCCGCAGGGCTTCCAGATGCGGCTGATGGTCTCTCATCTCGAAGTTGATCGCCTTCTCCTGAGCCAGAGGTACGGAGAAGACCTCCAGTCTCGGCTCCCTTTGGAGGGCCAAAAGGGTCTCTTCTTTGGTCAGGAAACTCTCAAAGGGTTCCACCAGCACCCGTTTCCCCTCCCGGGCCCTTTCCCAAGAGAGGAGGACTTTGTCTTCGAAACGTGAAACCTGCTCGGCGATCTCTTCGGGTTCAACGAGGATCATAAGATCCCCTTCACGGAGATAATCCATCAGAGAAGCCGGTCTCTCGTAAACCAGCGGGAGCCAGAACTCCTCAGGGTCCAAGAGGCGGTTGGTTTCCAGGGTCTGGAAATAAGAAGCCCTCTTATCAGGGGGCAAAGGGGTCTTCTCCAACCGTTCGGCCAGTCGTTCTTCGATCTTTTCTGGTTCAAAAAAGAGGAGTTCTCTCACCGGAAGGACAACCGCTTCCTCAAGCTTCTGGTAGGAGCGCTGGGTTTCAGGATCAAAGAGGCGAATGCTTTCCAGTTCGTCACCGAAGAAATCTAGCCGCAAAGGAGCCTCGTAGAGAGGACCAAAGACGTCGATCACCCCTCCTCGCACGCAAAACTCTCCCGGGCGTTGCACCAAACCAGTCCTCTCGTAACCAAGACTCAAAAGACGCTCCAGAAAGGCTTCGCGAGGAATCTCTTCTCCGACAAGCAAATACTCGTAAGAGTCCCGGAGGAGATCCGGTGGGATGGTGCGTCGCAGGAAAGAAGGCAAAGAGGTCACGAAAAAAAGCTCTTTCTCTTCCAGACCGTGATAGAGGGCTGCTACCCTCTTTCCACTCACCTCTACCTCGGGATAGACCCCAGAAAAAGGGGAGACTTCGGGGGCAGGCCAATAGACCACCTTTTCCGCTCCAAAGAAAGTCAGGGCCTTGGCCAGAACTCTGGCCCCCTCCTGAGTGGGATACAAGAGAAAAAGGCGCCGACCCTTGACCTTGGCCAGCAAAAAGGCCAGAGCCGAAGGAGGCACGCCTCCAAGGACCAGACAACCCTGGCCCTGATCGATGAAATCACCCAGAGGTTTCAGTTTCCCACTCCAAAAAGACATAAAAAACCCTCCCCGATCCCCTGATCGGGTCCTTTCCAGGGAGATGTGACCAGAGAAATTTTAAGAGATTGACGAGGTTTTTAAAGGTGAGCGGGCCTCCCCGGCCCGCTGACCTCAATCTTCAAGGGTAGAGGTGTCTCCCTCTGGCAGACCAAGCTCCCGAGCCCGGAGCAAACGACGCATGATCTTTCCACTCCGGGTCTTGGGAAGCTTTTCCACGAAGGCCACTTCCGAAGGAGTAGCAATGGGGCCGAGTTCCTTCCGGACGTGTTGAACAATGCTCTTTCTGAGGCCTTCAGTGGGTTCCTTTCCGGCACGCAAGACCACGAAAACTTTGATCCGTTCGCCCTTGATCTCATCCGGCAGGCCGATGGCTGCGGCTTCAGCCACAGCCGGATGGGATACTAGAGCACTTTCGAGATCGGCGGTACCTATCCGATGACCGGCTACATTGAGAACGTCATCCGCCCGCCCGAGCACGGCAAAGTAGCCTTCTTCGTCACAGACGGCAATGTCACCTGTCTTGTAACAACCGGGAATTTCGTTCCAGTATTGCTCGTAGCGTTTGGGATCCCCGTAGACCGTGCGCATCATGTAGGGCAGAGGTTGCCGTAACACAAGATAACCTCCCTGGCCAGCGGGAAGGGAGCGCCCCTTTTCATCCACCACGTCCGCCACGACCCCGGGAAGGGGTTTCCCTGCAAACCCCGGCTTGTAGGCTACGGTAGGCATGGTACCGAGCACCGGGCCTGCAACCTCGGTCTGCCAAAAATTGTCCATACAATAACCCTGATTCTCGAGGATCACTTCTTGAGCAAAATTCCAGGCCTCGGGGTTAAGGGGCTCCCCGGCACAGGCCAGGATCCTCAGAGTGGAACGATCGTATTGTCGAATGTGTTCCTCTCCAAAACGCATAAACATCCGCAGGGCCGTAGGAGCGGTAAACATGACCGAAACACCATATTTTTGGACCATCTCCCAGACCACCCCTGGGTGGGGATAATCTGGAGCCCCCTCGCGAATGAGTACCGTGGCACCGGCGCAAAGCGGGCCATAGACGATGAAAGAGTGGCCCACGATCCATCCAATGTCCGAAGTAGACCAGTACACATCCTGATCTTTGATGTCGTAGAAGGCTTTGGTGAGATAATAGGTCCCTACCATGTATCCTCCATGGACGTGGACTACACCCTTGGGTTTTCCGGTGGTTCCAGAGGTGTAGAGGATGAAAAGGGGATCTTCGGCATCCATGATTTCTGGGGGACACCGGTGGGAATGGGCTCGCAGGAGTTCCCAGAAGTCCACCTCCCATTCTTCTAGTTCGATGGGGGGATGCATCCGACGATGAACCACCACTTTTTCCACGAAATCGAGCCCATCCAGGGCCTCGTCCACCACCGCCTTCAAGCGTACCACCTTGCCTCGACGATAGGTGACATCGGAACAGATGACCACCTTTGCTTGACAATCTTCCACACGGGACCGTAAGGCCCCGGCTCCCATACCAGCGTAAACCACGGAATGAATGGCCCCGATCCTGGCGCAGGCCAGCATGGCAATCATGCCTTCGATGGTAAGTGGCATGTAAATAACCACCCGGTCTCCCCGACGAACCCCAAGGGATTTGAGACCATTGGCAAACTGGTTAACACGATCGCGGAGCTGACCGTAGGTGCCCACCTGCTCCTCCCCTTCTTCAGAGAGCCAGATCACCGCTACTTTGTTGCGTCGCCAGGAATCGGCATGACGATCCAAGGCGTTGAGGGTGATGTTGGTCTTTCCTCCAATGAACCAGCGGTGATAGGGAAGATCTATTTCCCTCACCTTCTGCCAGGGCTCCACCCAGATCAGCTCGTTGGCGATCTGGCCCCAAAAACCTTCTGGGTCACGAATGGAATAGGCATAAACAGATTCGTAATCCTTCAAGTAGGCCTCTTCTACCACCCGGCGGGGCGGATGGTGCTTACCGTCGGCCTTCAAGAGATGTTCAATCTGGGTCTCGAAACCGTAAGAATTCCCCATTCGGAACCTCCTTGAGGCGTGTTGGGGCTATGATAGCGAATTTTGTTTCTCTGTCATCTGTTTGAAATCCCTATCTCCCTTCCCTTACTGATTCATTTGTCACTTTTGTGAGGTTCTTTTTTGACATTTTTGTCGTTTTTGAAAAAGAGAGGCCCGGCTTACTTCTATTTTGTACTGGAAATTCCAAAGCCTTAAGGCATTAGGCACCGAAGTTGCTTTTACAATGACAGAAAATTTGAAATGGGAGGTTAGCTCATGGGCAGATGGCGTCTCTTCTTACTTTCAACCCCTTTGATCTTGGCCGCTGGCGCGGCTCTGGCAGCGGATCCCACCGGTGCCAGCACTATTCAGGCTGATCCCGGCAAGGCCGTGGATTACGTCTGGGTACTCCTCTGTGGCTTCCTGGTGATGTTCATGCAGGCGGGTTTTGCCTGTGTGGAAGCAGGCTTCTGTCGGGCCAAGAACACCACCAATCTCCTCACCAAGAACGTGATGGACTTCGCCGTGGGAGCCTTGGCCTTTTGGGCGGTGGGCTACGCCCTCATCATGGGCACAGACTGGAAAGGTCTTTTGGGAACCAGTGGTTTCTTCCTGGCAGGCGGAGGCTACGATGTTGACAACTATCTCTCTTTCTTCTGGCAGATGGTCTTTGCTGCTACCGCTGCCACCATCGTCTCAGGAGCCGTGGCCGAACGCATCAAGTTCCAGGCTTATCTCATTTACTCGGTGATCATCACCGCCTTCATCTATCCGGTTTACGCCCATTGGGTATGGGGAGGAGGCTGGCTCTCGAAACTCGGCTTCGGACTCGGACACCTGGATTTTGCTGGTTCCGGGGTGGTTCACGCGGTTGGAGGTCTGGTAGGACTGGCCGGAGCCATGGTTTTAGGACCACGATTTGGCAAGTTTGACAAAAATGGCCAGCCACGGGCCATCCCCGGACACAACATCCCCCTGGCAGCCCTGGGAGTCTTCATCCTGTGGTTCGGTTGGTACGGTTTTAACCCGGGCTCTACCTTTTCGGCCCATCACCTGCGAATCTCCGTGATCGCTGTGAACACCACCCTGGCAGCCGCCGCAGCCTGTCTCACCGCCCTCCTCATCGTCTTGGCCAAGACCAAGAAGTTCGACCTTGGCATGGCTCTGAACGGCGTATTGGCCGGTTTGGTGGCTATCACCGCCCCGTGTGCCTGGGTAGCTTCTTGGGCCTCGGTGGTAATTGGTATCGTTGCCGGAGCTCTCCTGGTAGCCGGAGTCTATTTCCTAGAGGCCGTCAAAATCGACGACCCAGTGGGAGCCGTCCCAGTACACGGCTTTAACGGACTTTGGGGGCTGATCGCCGTAGGCCTCTTCGCCGATGGAACCTACGGTAATTATTCCCTGGACCCCCCTTACGTTACCGGACTCTTCTACGGTGGAGGCGTAGATCAACTCATCGCCCAGCTCATTGGGGCTGCGGTACTCTTCGTCTGGGCCTTTGGCACCGGACTCGTCCTCTTCAAGCTGTTGGACAGCGTCCTGGGCATCCGGGTTGATCCTCGCGAGGAGATCCAAGGGCTCGACCTTTTGGAACACGGCACACCGGCCTATCCGGAATTCTATACGGTGAGGAGGTAGAAGATGCGCGAGATCAGGGCCATTATCAGACCAGAAAAGTTGAACGAAGTCCTCAAGAAGTTGGAAGAAGTGGGGCATCCCGGAGTAACCGTTTATCAGGTAGAAGGACACGGTCGCCAGTCGGGACTGGTGGAACAGTTTCGAGGCCGAGAGTTTCGCCTCGATCTCCTTCCCAAACTGGAAATTCGGGTGGTCTGTCGGACAGAGGAGGTGGAAAACATCCTCTCTGCCATCTCCCAAGCCGCCCGCACAGGCGAGATCGGAGATGGAAAGATCTTTGTCTACGAAGTACTTGACGCCTTGCGTATCCGTTCCGGAGAGCGGGGAGAAGCCGCTATCTAGGCCCCTGTCTCCCCCCTGATCGAAGGAGAGGTCGTGAGGCCTCTCCACCCTCTAAAAAATCCAAACAAGGAGGTTGAAAATGGAAAAGGTTTATCGGTGGTTGGGAATGGTTTGTTTACTGGTCTTGTTGGCAGGACAGGTCGGATGGGCTGAAGAGCAGAAACCCTCGACCGACCTTTCCGTGGACATACTCTCACAGTATGTTTGGCGAGGTTTTGCGCTCTCTAACGATTCCGTAGTCATCGAACCCTCTATGACGGTTTCTTACCTAGGATTCTACGTGAACTTCTGGGGCAACTACGATACCGATCAGGACACCA
>Ga0256914_1000559_pt1 | contig 36684 bp, 29 predicted proteins | sample HulkmetaG_FD_191571 | JGI IMG/M metagenome (GOLD analysis project Ga0256914, IMG submission 191571) | Hydrothermal chimney microbial communities from Main Endeavour vent field at the Juan de Fuca Ridge, Pacific Ocean - Hulk | ecosystem: Environmental > Aquatic > Marine > Hydrothermal vents ... | reverse complement strand
TGGCCTCTGACCTACTGGCCTCTGGCCCGCTGACCGGCTGCGCAGCAGCCACCTGAGGGGGCAGCCCCAGCGGGGCTTGGCAACGGTAGCCCGTGGCTTCAGCCGCGGGCGAAGGCGGACACGTGAGGCGCGCACACAGGCGCATGGGGCGCGGGTTGCCAGAAAAGAAAAAGTCGTGCTACTATGCGGTAACGTTCATTTCCCCCACGCCCGCGCTCGATTTCATCGTTCATTCCCCCATGCCTCCATCCAAAACTGGCCCAAAACGCCCGGCAGCTTCCCGCTGGCTGTGGCCACTGATGCTTCTGGCGTGGTTCTCGGTAGCCGCGGGCCCGCCCACATGGCGCAGCGGTCACAATCAGCCCATCCGCCTAACCTTTGGACAGCTACAAACCATGCAGCAGGCGCAACAAGCGCCAACCGTACAAGCCCGGGCCGCACTCATGCAGGATGTTGCCAGCCGCACGATACTCTGGCAGCAAGCCGAAGATACCCCCTTACCCATGGCCAGCGTGACCAAGTTGATGACCGTTCTGGTCGCACTGGAAACCTTATCGCCAGATACCATCATCACTGTGCCGCAAGCTGCCATCGTGGGCAATGCCAGCATGGGCCTGCACGCCGGACAAAAAATATCGGTGCGGGCCCTACTTTATGGCGCACTGCTGCCTTCGGGCAACGATGCAGCCATGACTCTGGCTCTGGCCGCAGCAGGCTCCGAGCAAGCCTTTGTGGCCCGCATGAACGCCCGGGCCACCCAGTGGGGATTGACTCAAACCCACTTTGCCAATCCTCATGGCCTGGACGCGCCCGCGCATCATGCCAGCGCCCGCGACTTGGCCGCACTGGCGCAACGCGCCCTGCAACAGCCACTCATCGCCCACATTGTACGCACCCCCGCCATTCAAATCGAAGGCTTCGCACTAACCAACACCAATCAGCTTTTAGGCCAGTATCAGGGCGCCTATGGCGTTAAAACCGGAACCACCGATGCTGCAGGCCAGGTGCTGATAGCTGCAGCCCGTCGCCCAGGCCAGGGCGATGTGCTGACCGTGGTACTCAACAGCCCGGATCGCTATGCCGAAACCACCACGCTGCTGGACTTCTACTTTCGGAACTGGCAAAGTCGGGATGTTACCCTGCCTCACGATGTACTCAGCCAGGCCACCGGGCCCGATGGCCACCACTATTTGCTCAGCACCCCACAGCAACCCCTGCTGCTGCCCCGCTGGCAATGGCCGCGACTACACCCCCTGCGCATCATCAGCTTCGATGCCGCGGGCCAACCCTCGGGCCTGTACCAACTTTGGCTGGATGGACACAAACTGCTGGAAGCACCCATCACCTTCACGCTCCAATAACCTTGCTACCTATGCGCCTCAATAAATTTCTAGCCCACGCAGGCATCGCCTCCCGTCGGACTGCTGATAAACTCATCGCCGCTGGCCGGGTACAAATCAATGGCCAGATAACGCGCACCATGGGCATTCAGGTAGACCTGGAACAAGATGTCGTGAAAGTAGATGGCAAGCTGGTGCAAAAACCCACCCCCCACAAAACCTATCTGCTGCTGAACAAACCGCCCGGCGTCATCACCAGTCGCAAAGACCCAGAAGGCCGCCCCACCATTCTTGATCTTGTACCCAAAAAATATCATCACCTGCACCCGGTGGGCCGCCTGGATTATCAGAGCGAAGGCCTGGTGCTGCTAACCAACGATGGCGATCTCACGCAGCGCCTTTCGCACCCTTCGTTTCAGCACGAAAAAGAGTATTGGGTGCAGGTCGATGGCTTTGTGCCCAATGTCGTACTCTACAAATTTCGCAAAGGCGTTTTGCTGGAAGATGGCACAGCTCGGGCCCGAGTCCGCCGCCTGAGCAAAATTCCGCCCGAACAACGCTTTTGGATTCAGGAAACCACAGGCCGCACCTGGCTGGCCTTTATCCTGCACGAAGGACGCAATCGCCAGATTCGACGCATGTGCGAGGCCCTGGATTTGCACATCCGTCGCCTGGTACGCGTTCGCATGCAAAGCCTTCATATCGGCGACCTCAAACCAGGACAATGGCAACCAGCAACCAGCCGCCAACGCCGCGCCATCCAGGGCATCAAGAAAAACAGGTGACCCTTCCCCATGATTCCAGCCATCATCACCATCGACGGGCCCGCAGCCTCGGGCAAAAGCTCGGTAGGCCGCCGCGTCGCCCGCCAACTCGACTTTCTACTTTTTGATACCGGTGCGCTGTACCGCTCGGTGACACTGGCCGCGCTGCAACGAGCCCTATCCACCAGTGACGATGCCGCCATGAGCGAACTGGCCGCAACCCTGCACATCGACCTCATCCCGGCCACGATAGATGATGGCCGCCCCTACACTGTGCTGATTGATGGCGAAGATGTGACCTGGGCCATTCGCAGCGAGCCGGTGAATGCCCATGTTTCCACCGTCAGCGCCTTCCCTGGCGTGCGCGAGGCCCTGAACAAACAGCAACGGCGCATCGCACATCGGGGTCGCGTGGTGATGGCCGGACGGGATATCGGCACGGTGGTGGTTCCCGAAGCACCGCTCAAAATCTTTTTGGATGCTTCGCCTCAGGTGCGGGCGCTGCGGCGCTATGCCGAAATTCAGGCCCGGGGCGAAGACGCGTCCCTGGCCGAAATCCTGGCGGGCGTGCAACATCGCGATGAAATCGACAGCACCCGGGCCACAGCCCCCCTCAAAGCTGCCGATGATGCCGTCATCATCAACACCGACGATAAAACCATCGAAGAAGTGGTCGATGCCATTGTGCAATTGGCCCGAAAACGGAATCTGGTTGAGTGACATGAGCCCGCAGCAACGTGATTTTAGGTGGGTCGCCACCCCCGAAGCCCCCCAACGCTGGCAGCGCCGCTTTTGGCTCACCTGGCTTTCGCTCATCGACAGGCTGCTTTTGGCTTCCGATGTGCAAGGTTTCGAACGATTGCCAGCCACGGGCCCGGTGATTCTTTATTACAATCATCTGCATTATCTTGACCCCTTTGCCCTTTCTACCCGTTTTTGGCGCAAACGCTACTTTGTGCCCGTGGCCAAGGCAGAGCTGGAGCATACATTCTTTGTTGGTCAGGCACTGCGGGCCAACGCCACCATCTTCATTCATCGCGGCGAAGCTGATTTGCCAGCGCTGCGCGGTATGCTGGCCATCCTGAAAGCGGGCTACGTGCTTCTGATTGCCCCCGAAGGCACTCGCTCCACCACGGGCAGTCTCATTCCCGCAGAAAAAGGCCTGGGCCTGCTGGTTTACAAAACCAATCCGGTGCTCATGCCGGTGGGCATGTGGGGAACTACTAGCTTCCCTTCAGCTTACGCCCGTCTGCGTCGCCCCCAGATTCACTACCGCTTTGGCATCCCCTACCGCATCCATCTGCCGCCCAAAATGGCTCGCAAAGAGGCAGAAGAGCTGATTACCGACTATGCCATGCGTCGCCTGGCGCAATGCTTGCCCAAAACCATGCGCGGGGTCTATGCCGAGCCGCCCCCCATTTTACCCTATGTGGAGGAAGTCTGATGTTTGAAGTTCTGGATTTGAACTTTCAGGAACAGCAAGAAATCATTGCCAGTTATGTGCTGCGCGGGCCCACTGGTGTTACACTCATCGAGACGGGGCCCGGTTCCACAGTATCAACCTTGCTGGCGGGCCTGGAGCGCTTAGGGATTGATAAGGATGAAGTCACCGACATCCTCATCACGCACATCCACCTGGACCACGCCGGGGCTGCGGGGTATTTGGCGCGGCTCACGGGCGCGACCGTACATGTGCATCATGTAGGCGCGCCACACATGATTGATCCCAGCAAGCTGCTGGCGTCAGCCGGGCGCATTTATGGCCAGCAGATGGGCCCGCTGTGGGGCGATTTTTTGGCTGTGCCGCCACAACAGGTGCATGCCTTGCAGGATAACGATGTTATTGACGCGGGCGGCCTGAAAATTACAGCCCTGGATACACCGGGCCATGCGTATCATCACATGACTTACTGGCTGGATGGCACCTGTTTTACCGGCGACATCGGCGGCGTACGGCTGCCCCGCTACACGCACATGCGCCTGCCTGTGCCCCCGCCCGAGCTGCACATCCCCCTGTGGAAGCAAAGTGTGCGCCGCCTGCAAGCCCTGAAACCTGAACGCATCGCTCCCACCCATTTCGGGCCCTTTGAAGATGCACAAAATCATCTCGAAAGTATCCTCGAAAAACTGGATGCGGTCTCTGACTATGTGCGGGCGCTAAAACTGGCAGGAGAGAGCAACGAGCAAATCATCCCCCAACTTACCGCCTGGCTGGCCGATATGGCCCGGGCCGAGGGGGTGGATGAAAAGGGCGTGCAGCGCTACGAAATCATCGTGCCCAGCTACATGAATGTCACGGGCCTGCTGCGCTACTTTCGCAAGGTCGAAGGATTAAACATCTAAACTTTATGTCACCTTTGCAGGTATTGCTGCTTTTATTCACCATCGGCCTGGAGGTGTTGGGCACGATTTCGCTCAAGCTTTCGCAGGGCTTTACGAAACCAGTGCCCAGCATCCTGGTGGCGGTGGGATATGGCTTCTCGTTTTATTTTTTAGCGCTGTTGCTCAAACAAAACGTGCCGGTGGGCATCATTTATGCCATCTGGTCGGGCTTGGGAACTGTGGCCATTGTGGTGATTGGAGTATGGCTGTGGGGTGAGAAGCTCTCGCTACCCATTATCGTTGGCATCGCCATGGTCATCGTAGGCGTAATGCTGATTAATTTGACTGCACCCAACGCTCACTAGGTATCAACCTGTCGTTTACGCCAGTATCAAAATTGACAAAAATACACAACTGTTGTAAATTTAAAGGGACAATTCTTCTTTTTAGGGTTACTACTAAGGTAGCCCGGCTAGAAATCACTAAGACACGAAGCCACAAAGAAAGAAAAAGTGTCACTACTAAGGTAGCCCGGCTAGAAACCACGAAGACACGAAGCCACAAAGGCACGAAGAAAAGAAAAAGCTTTGAAATTCTTGGTGTTCTTAGTGTCTTTGCGCCTTTGTGGTGATTGAAGGCGGGTACGTTAGTCGTTACGAAAAAGTTTTGAAATGCTTGGTGTTCTTAGTGTCTTTGTGCCTTTGTGGTGATTGAAGTCGGGTACGTTAGTCGTTACTTTTTAGGATTCATTCTGGTTTGCATCTGGCGTTATTGCACAAAAGAAAACAGGAATGATTTATCCATAACTACTTGGGGCGAAAACCGCTGCCCGGTCTAATTTAATATCTTTCCGTACACAAATACAGAAAACTCGGCGTGCAAGTCACACGGGCAACAATGACTCTAAACGGAAGACCAGGCAAAGGTGCGCCATATCTTCAGCGCCAAAATCAAATAGGCGGCTACGTTTCAACTGTATGACTGCACAGGTGCTATCCTTGCAGTAGCGAATGCAACATGAGCGCATCGTGTCAACGATGGCAACCAACATCTCCGTAGTACCCGATGCCTGCTCAACTTCATCTCTTCCGATAGGTTTATCTCATGCTTTACATCATTCGTCATTTTCGCATTCTTCTTCTCTCGATCACCCTTCTGTTTTTGGCTATCAGTGGCTCTCGTGCCAACGCGGATGAAGGTATTATTCGCCGCTCTCCCGAAGTTTCGTTTGGGGTTTATGTGTGGAAAGATGGCCCGCAGATTGCGGGCGGGCCCGAGCTGAAAGCTACCGGAGCGCAATGGGCCAGCGTTTTTATCGTCTGGTCAGATATCGAGGGCATGCCCGGCGTTTACAACTGGACGCAAACAGATGCGCTGCTCGATTCTATTAGCGATAATGGTTTCAAGACCATCGTCACCATCATTGGCAACCCGGATTGGGCAGCAGACACCATCTGCGGCCCCATTCACGAAGAACAGCTCCCCCGTTTCAGCAACTTTTTGACCGCCATCACCCGCCGCTACAGCGCCCCCCCCTACAACATCAAACATTGGGCGCTTTACAATGAACCAGATAATAGCAATGCTAACGGCTATTTTGTGAACTGGCTGGGCGGCTGTTGGGGTGGGCATCATGCCAACGCCCTGCCCGATGCCGGCGGTGCGGCCTATGCTCACATGCTCAGTTATGCCTATCCGGCCATCAAGGCGGGCGACCCCGAAGCCAATGTGCTATTGGGCGGACTGGCCTATGATTATTTCTCGGGCATCGATGAGGGAGGCATTTTTGACCCTCAATTCCTTGATGATATTTTGGCTGCGGGCGGCGGTGATTACTTTGACATCATCAATTTTCATTATTACAAAGCTTTTGACTGGCGCTGGCAGAGCGAGACCAACGGCATCCCCAATCCTTATCACCGAGGCATTAGTTCAAAGGGCTGGTATTTGCAAAACGAAGTTCAACGCCAAACTGGTAAAAGCAAACCAGTGCTCTGCACCGAAGTAGGCGACGGCTCACGAGAACCCTCGGGAGAAGATCGTTCCGAGTTTCAGGCCCGCTATTTGGTGCAAACCCTAATTCGAGGCTACTACGGCGGCATCTCGCCCACCATCTGGTTTGATGGTGTAGATGAAATGTGGCTGCCAGGTGGCAATACGATGACCAGCATGGGCCTGCTCAACGATGATTTGTCGCCCAAAATTGCTTATCTTGCCTATCAAACGCTCACCCGCGAGCTGGCCGGCGCGCATTTTGTGCGCACACGCGAAGATTTAGGACTGCGTTTCGAGGGCTACGAATTCGAGGTGCAAGGACGCAGCAAGCTGGTGTTGTGGGATTCAGAAAGTGGACAACACACCATCTCTCTGGCCATCTCCAAGCCGGGGGGCACGCTACGTGTGGTAGAAAAAACAGGCCAGGATTTGAAAATCGTTGATGGTTCGGGCCTGGACAAAGATGGTCTGAAAAATGGTTATGTCGAGGTTATTGTCTCACGCAGCCCCCGTTATTACGAAGATTTAAGTATACCGCTACACACCGAACATCTGTTTTTGCCGGTTTTGCACACCAGATAATGCCATTTTTCGCCGCTGGCAATTTGCCAGCTACAGGCTTTCGTGCTAAAATATCCAACTGCTCAAGGTGAACTGATTTAGCGCCGTTTGGCGCTTTCATTTTGTCTGTCGGGCAATCATTGTTGAGGATGACGGGGTAGTTGCCTGGTCAACACTCGTCCGCTCCAAAATCTATAAATTCAGACAAGGAAAAAACCATGTCCTACTTATTGGAATCATTAGAAAACGAATATCTGAAAGAAGACGTTCCTGAACTCAGGATTGGCGATATCGTCAAAGTTTATAACCGCATTGTCGAAGGTAAAAATGAGCGTGTTCAGGTCTACCAGGGCACAATTATCGGCATGAAAGGCACAGGCCCGGCCAAAGCCATCACCGTGCGTAAAATTGGTGCTCATGGCATCGGCGTCGAACGTATCTTCCGAATCCATGCTCCCCGTGTCGAAAAAATCGAGATTGTCCGCCACAGCAAAGTGCGTCGGGCCAAACTCTACTTCTTGCGCGATCGTGTCGGCAAGAAGGCCCGCCTGAAACAACTTCGCCGATAACCAACGGCATCTCTCTTTACTTTACAAGAACGTGAGTCTCGGGCTCGCGTTCTTTTTGTTTTCGCCCCTAAAATCATGATAAACTGGGGCATGAACCGGCTCGATACGCAATTCATCCAATTCGCCCGGCGCTGGGGCCTTGTGACGGTGAGCAGCATCATTCCCCTGGGAGTGGCGTGGCAATTTCGTCATGCCATCGCCTATGACGATACCTACATCACCCTGACCTACGCCCGGAACATCGCCCAGGGACACGGTTTTGTGTACAATGGCGGGCCCATCATGCTGGGAACCACCAGCCCATTGCTAGCTTTGTGGCTGGGCTTTTGGGGAGCGGTACTGCAAACCAACAACATGGCCCAACTAGCCCTAATCACGGGCGCACTGGCTTGGGCTGGCACGGTCTGGCTGGCATTTTGGCTGGGCGAACAGCTTCAGGGGCCCGCTGCGGGCAAGTTAATGGCAATTTTAATGGCCACATTAGCCATCTGGCCACATGTGCTGCGAGCAGAATTTCCGCTACTCATGGCCTTCTCCTTGCTGGCGTTGGTGCTGAGCATGCGTCAACGTTACGGATGGGCAGGCATTTTCTTTGGATTGGCCTGCTTGACGCGCGGGGATGCGGCCCTGCTGGCCGGACTTAGCGGACTGGCCATCCTTTGGCAAAAACGGCGCGTGCCCTGGAGGCTGGTGGGGGGATTCAGCCTGGTTCTGGCCCCGTGGTTTCTGTATGCCTCCCTCACCTTTGGCAATCCCCTGCCCGCCACGCTGGACATCAAACGGGCGCATCGGGCCTATGGCATTTGGCCGCACATCATCACAGGATTTTGGCGCTGGTTCCAGCGTACTGCCTGGCCCTTTCAGCTTCGCTTTGCGCTTACAGTGCTACTGGCGCCCATCGCACTAACTCGACGCAACTTGTGGGCTACGGTACTGCTGGGCTGGGGCCTGCTGCACGCCCTAAGCTACACATGGCTCAATGTTCCCTTTTACTTTTGGTATGTACTGCCCATCTTTGTCATAGCCAGTCTGGGCGCGGGCCTAACCCTGGCCACCTACAAACAAAAGAAACTGTCCGGAGTGCTACTCATGGTGCTGGTGGTTCTGGGCGGAGTGGGATTGAACAATGCCGTAGCCCGGGCCGAACGCGTCAATCCCCGATCACAAGCATATCTCGATACCGCAGCGTGGCTAAAAAACAACACCACGCCCGATAGCACTGTGGGCTACATCGAAATTGGCATCCTTGCCTACTTCTCCCAGCGCCCAGTCCTGGATTTGCTGGGCCTCACCACGCCCGGGGCAGCCACCTATCTGCAACAAGGAGACATCGGCCCTTACTTCGAAACCCTCCGACCCGATTACTACATTCGCAACAGCGATATCGACAACTGGAAAATGTGCAAACAAATCAACAAACGCTCCTATTTTCAGCAAGCCTACCACCCCGTGGCCACCATTCCCCAGCGCCACCGGAAGCCCATCATCATCTACCAACGAACAGACAAGCACTAACTTTTGCGACGCACAAAGGCAGACACGCCTTTTTGCCTTCCAGACACAACCGCTAGATTTACCGCAGCGGCTGGCAGCCCAGCACTTAGCGACATCGTCACAAAAATTCATTCATCAAAAGTGTAACGCTTTATAAATTTGCAACATCTAATAAATCCGTGGCTGGTGTTAAGGCGACATCTGCACCACTGGCCCGGATTTTATTTTGCCATTTTCTCATTCCGAGTTTCACATACATTAAGGAGTAAGCCAAATTATGCCTCTTTTGAGCCCTGATGACGCCAAAGCTGTACAGCAGCAATTTGAAGAAAACATTTCCCGCCCGGTCAAAATGATTGTGGTCACCAGCCAGCAAAATTGCATGTACTGCAAAGAAGTTAAAATGCTGGCTGAAGAACTGGCCGACCTTTCTGACCTGATTGCTGTTGAAGCCTACGACATGCAGCAAGATAAAGCCATTGTCGAACTTTACAACCTGGACAAAACGCCCGCCATGGTGGTCGTCGCCGATGGCCGCGGCGATGAGCCCGACACCGACTTCGGCATCCGCTTCTACGGCATCCCCAGCGGTTACGAATTCATGTCCATGCTCGATGCCCTGAACACCGTGGGCAGCAATGGCAAAAACATCCAGCTTATGCCCGAAACCCGGCAATTTTTGGACAACCTGACCCAGGATATTCACATGCAGGTCTTCATCACCCCCACCTGCCCCCATTGCCCCCGTGCCGTCATGCTGGCACACCATCTGGCCTATGCCAGCCCCCGCGTCACCTCCGACATGGTGGAAGCAATGGAATTCCAGGAACTTTCCAACAAATACAGCGTTTACGGCGTGCCCCGTTCCGTCATCAACGAAACAGTTCACCAAGAGGGTGCTGTGCCCGAGCCCATGATGCTGCAAAAGCTGAAAGAGGCTGTGGCTGTCAGCAGCCCCGCCACACCCGTCTAAAACATGCTGGCCTGCGCCAGTTTAGATTAACGATTCACGTCCCCCAAAACGCTTCCATCCATGCAGATGGAGGCGTTTTTTATTGCCCCCTTCTTGCCCACCATTTTTGCAGAAACATGATACAATTCAAGTACCTGTACAACGCATAGTTCCCTTTTGGTCGCCAAGACACGAATCAAGCCCGTATGCGCTGCTGGCATCGGCAACTTTATGAAAGGCATGATAGCATGAAACGATTGGCATTAGCATTGTTGGGCATCGGATTGGTGCTAACCTTTGTCTTGGGAAACAGCGGCCCCATGACATTGATTTATCCACTATGGATTGCAACCTATCTATTTAGAGACAAGCTGGAGCAGATATTCGCCAAATTTCCAGGCGCTACCGGATTTATTGTGGCAGGCGTTGCCTATGGGATGATCATCGAAGTCTTTGTCATCATGGATAACTGGCATATCCCCCCGGAAAAGCAGGTTCTGTTCGATGCAAACCCTGTGAAGGATTTGACTTTTGGAATCTTCTACTATGCCTTTGTGATACTTAGCTGGTATGCTCTGCTCAGAAAAATAACATTTTCGCCCCGCGCCTTATTTTTGATTACCGGCCTTTATGGCCTTGTAGCCGAAGAATCTGGACAGGTTGTCATGCGGATGTTGCAGCAGCCATTTCCGGGCATCGTGTACGCGATTTTCGTGATGATTGTGTATGGAATGTTTCCCATGCTGGCACTCATGGTCACAGAAAAACGCTTCCCGCCCGAAAGAAAAAAGAATCATCTGGGATGGAGCATTCTGGCGCTTGCCATTTTATTTTTACAACTCGCCATTTATGGCAACACCATCTTTCCCTGGTTGAAAAACATTTTGCCAGCATCCTCCCTCACCCCCCCAAAAAACCTTGCCCAACTTCTCAGTTTACTTCACCTCGGGTAAGATGAAGCATGCCTCATTTTGATTTCCTCCTCCCCGACGCCCGCCCGGTACACATTCGCGTCAATGACCGCGCCCTGACTATCAGCATCGACGAACTCAGCGTCTACACCTTTGATCTGGCGGGACGTTTGTTTGGCCTGTTCGACCACGGCATCAACTATCGTCGGGGCCTGGATGGCCGCATTCTGGCCCGATGGCGGGAGAAACAGGGGCAGCGGGCCCGGCGCTGGCTATCGCCCGAAGCACGCGACGCCCTGATGGTTACTGTGCAACAAGCGCTAAAACAGCTACAAGCCGCCATCCCCGCAGCCGCAGGCCCGCCACTGCATCCTCTACTGCAACGGGCCATCAACTTCGACCACCAGGCCGACGCCCATGAATTCGCCCATGTTTACCGCCCGGTCAGCATCCTGCCCCCCGACCAATACCAGGCCCTGGTGCTGCAAGCCACCGAAGGCTGCTCCTTCAACACCTGCACCTTTTGCACCCTTTATCGCGACCGACCCTTCAAAATCCAATCGCCCGCCAGCTTTGCCCGACACCTGGATGAAGTCAGAGCCTTCTTCGGGCCCGGCATCACCCTGCGTCGCAGCCTCTTTTTGGCTGATGCCAACGCCCTCATCATCCCCCAAAAGCGCCTTTTGCCCCTGATGCAGCAGCTCGCCCGCGCGTTCCGCATCATGCCCGCGGGCCTGGACGCGCCCGCACGCCGCGCCTGGCAAACCGCACATCCCCAGGGCATGACCGGCCTGTACGCGTTTGTCGATGGCCTGAGCGCAGAGCGCAAAAGCGCGGAGGATTTTCGGGAACTGCGCGCACTGGGTCTGCGCCGCGTTTACATCGGTCTGGAAAGTGGCCACGAACCCCTGCTGGCCTGGCTGCAAAAACCCAGCAGCGCCGCCGAAATGGCACAAGCGGTCGGACACATGAAACAAGCGGGCCTGGCCGTGGGCGTCATCGTGCTACTGGGTGCGGGCGGAGAACCCTTTGATGCCGGTCATGTGCAGGATACCGCCGCCATACTCAACGCCATGCCCCTGGATGCCACCGACATCATCTATCTGAGCCCCTTCCAGCCGGACATAGGCGCACCTTACCTGGCTTTGGCGCAAGAAGCGGGCATTGCACTGCCAACGCCACAACTGATCGCTGCTCAACGACAGCGCCTACTGGCAGCATTGCGTCTGCCCGAGCCCCCAGCGGGTCCCAAGCGCGTGCCCTACAACCTGGCCGATTTTGTGTATTGAAAAATGTTACGACTAAGGTAGCCCGGCTAGAAACCACTAAGATACGAAGCCACAAAGGCACAAAGAAAGAAAAAGGTTTGAAATGCTTGGTGTTCTTAGTGTCTTTGTGCCTTTGTGGTGACTGAAGTCGGGGACGTTAGTCGTTACTGAAAAATAAAAAAAGCTGGAGCACGGGAGCGGGAACGACACACAACAGCAGCAAAATCAACCCATCGGTTGATAGCCAATCATCTTCCAGCCTGATGACAACGCACGCTCAGTATGCTAAACTGGGATTAAAACCTGACGAAAATAGATTCGGCACTAAAAACGTCACCTTAACGGTAGCTATCTAAGTAGGTGATGCCATAGAAGTTGAAATGGAGCGATTCATCACTATCCAGAACACACCACCAAGAGCACCAAGGCACGAAGAAAAAGCAAAAACCGCTCAAGAAAAATCCACGCATTCCGTAAAATCTATAATTGATGCGTCTCACCACAGATTTCACACATTCTCACAGGCACCAGGAGCCCCCCCATGTCCCCACAAACCCAAGTTAGCCATCTGCGCAAGGTCTACGGCGAAACAGTGGCTGTGAATGATGTTTCCTTCTCCGTAGAGGCAGGCGAGATATTCGGCATCATCGGGCCCAACGGCGCAGGCAAAACCACCACGGTCGAGTGCATCATCGGCCTGCGCCAGCCAGATGCCGGAAAAATAACGGTACTGGGACTGGATGCGCTGCAACAGCGCGATGCCATCATCCCCCGCATCGGCATCCAGTTGCAAGAATCCTCTCTGCCCCCCCGCATCAAAGTGTGGGAGGCCCTGGAACTCTTCGCATCCTTCTACCAACACACCATCCCCTGGGAACCCCTGCTGGAAACCTGGGGCCTGGCCCATAAACGCAACAGCACCTTTGATAAACTTTCGGGCGGACAAAAACAGCGCCTGTTCATCTGCCTGGCACTGCTCAACGATCCCGAAATCGTCTTCTTGGATGAACTGACCACTGGCCTGGATCCCAAGGCCCGCCGCGACACCTGGCAGGCCATTCAGGCAATTCGCGATCAGGGCAAAACAGTGGTGCTCGTTACGCATTTTATGGATGAAGCGGAATACCTTTGCGACCGAGTCGCCATCATCGACCAGGGCCGGGTCATTGCCCTGGATTCACCCCAGGGCTTGATTAACAGCCTCAATGGCGAGCAGCGCATCCTGTTCGAAACCCGGGGTCACTTCCCCATCGACCTCATGCGCAGCATTCCCCAGGTTACAAAAGTGGAGGTGGATCATTTTTCGGGCGTGGTCTATGGCCGCGAGCAAGGCTTTATTGCCGCAGTAGTCACAGCCCTGGAATCCCATCACATCCCCTACAAAAATTTGCGAACCCAACACCCCGATCTGGAAGATGTCTTTTTGGCTCTGACAGGACGCTCTCTTGCCGCCACGGAGGCTTGACTATGCGCACATCCATCCGCAGCTTCCTCAAACTCAGCATCATTCAGTTCAAACTCTTTTTGCGTGAGCCCCTGGCCTTCTTCTTCACCATCATCTTCCCGGTGGCGCTGTTGTTACTGTTCGGAGCCATTTGGGGCAATGAACCGGGCAGCGCCGGGCCCGGCAATCCCCATGGCTACATCGATTCCGAAGTGCCCGCACTCACCGGTCTCATCATCGCCACCATCGCCCTGATGAGCCTGCCCATTGCCACAGCCGCGGCCCGTGAACACAAATTGCTACGTCGCTACCGGGCCACCCCTCTTTCCCCCGCGATCTACCTGGCCGCGGATGTGACTGTGTACTTCTTCATTGCACTGGCAGGGCTGGCTTTGCTGGTTTTAACGGGCAAACTGGTTTTCGATATGCACGTCGCCGGCAACAAACTCAGCATCGTGGCCGGATTTTTGCTCAGCACCCTCTCCTTCATCGCCGGCGGCTATCTCATCGCCAGCCTGGCCCCTTCGGAGCGATCAGCGCAAATCATCGGCCAATTCATTTATTTTCCCATGATGTTCCTTTCGGGCGCGACCATGCCTCTGGCCATCCTGCCCAAAAACATCCGTCAGGTATCGGAATGGCTGCCGCTGACCCATGTGGTGCGTCTGCTGCAAAACCTGTGGTACGGCGAAGGCTGGGATATGACCGCAGTCATCGTCTTGCTGGCTTTGCTGGTGATTGGTACAATCCTTTCTACCCGCTTCTTCCGCTGGGAGTAACCTCATCCTATGCCCCATCGCTCTTCTGACGCCTTCCAGGAAAGCTATTTTTGGCAACGCTGGGTTTGGGTGTGGTCAGGATTCTTCTTTCTGACCGCGTTGATTCCCCTGGCCATTGTGTGGCGCGACCCCAGCATGAGTCAGGCGCAGCGCTGGCAAGATTCAATGTTGACCGCGATGGCAATGCTTTTGCATCTGATTCTAACGCAAATCTTCATGCGCCGCATGGGCAACCTGCGAGAAAAAAAACAGGTGGTGTTGCCCTACATGCTGACGCTGATTTTTCTTTGGTTCCTGCTGGTCAACAGCCATCCTGCGTTCAACATCATGCTAGGCGGCTTGTTCAGCCAATTATTTTTGTGGCTGAACTTGCGCTGGGCCATTCCCTTCACCCTGGGCATCAGCTTTCTCATTTTTGGGATGCAACGGAACTGGCAGTTTTCATGGCAGAGCATCAAAGACCCCACTCTTTGGATGTGGCTTTTTGTGGCGGCAACACCTATTTTGCTGGCCCTGTTCATTGGTGCTATCACCAACGAAAGTGAACGGCGTCAGCAGCTCATCCAAAAATTACAGGCCGCCCAAAGCGATTTGGCGCAATCGGAGCGACGAGCGGGGATGCTGGCTGAACGGCAGCGTCTGGCCCGAGAAATCCACGACACCCTGGCTCAGGGATTCACCAGCATCGTCATGCACCTGGAGGCCGCCGAGCAGGCCATTGGCCAAGATGACGCCATTGTGCAAAAACATGTCGATCGGGCACGTCGTACCGCCCGCGGCAGTCTGGAACAAGCCCGGCGCGTGGTCAATGATCTTATGCCAGAGCCGCTGGAGCGAGCCAGCTTGCCCGAGGCCATCGCCCGGGTAGCAGAACAATGGTCGGCCCAGCACGATATTGCATCAACCACCACTTGCACCGGCCACTGCGCACCCCTACCCCCCGAAATCGAGATCATCTTGCTGCGGGCCACGCAAGAGGCTCTGAACAACATCGCCAAGCACGCCCGGGCCAGCCAGGCCACCATCACCCTCTCCTACATGCCCGATGTCATCATGCTGGATGTGCAGGATGATGGCGCTGGCATGCGGGATGCCGCGGCCCGTGGCACAGGCCTGACCGCCATGCAGCAGCGATTGACCGCGGCGGGCGGCAGTCTGCACATCGAAACCGAGCCAGGAGTTGGAACCACCCTGGTCTTGAGCATTCCGCTGGTGGAGTTTGCAAATGACTGAGCAGAAAATTCGTATTCTCATTATTGATGACCATTTTGTGGTGCGCGAGGGTCTCAAAGGCATCCTGGCCGGACAAGATGATTTCGAGGTGGTGGGTGAGGCTGCGGATGGCGAAACGGGCGTCAGCCTGGCCGCTGCCCTGCAACCTCGCGTGGTACTTATGGATTTACGCATGCCCGGCATGAACGGCGTGGCCGCCATCCAAGCGATAAAAGCCCGGGGGCTGCCATGTGATATTTTGGTACTCACCACCTACGATAGCGATGCAGACATCGTTCCCGCCATCGAAGCGGGAGCCACCGGCTACCTGCTCAAGGATGCACCGCGGGCCGATTTATTCCGGGGCATCCGGGCCGCGGCCCGCGGTGAATCCTACCTGGCTCCCACTGTAGCCTCACGCATGATGCGGCACCTGCGCACGCCCACATCCGCAGTGGTCAGCGCCCGCGAAATCGAGGTACTGCAACAAGTGGCCCGCGGTCTCAGCAATCGTGAGATTGCCCGAAATCTGCACATCAGCGAAGCCACTGTCAAAACACATCTGGTACACATCTACGATAAACTGGCAGTCAAACATCGCACCGCCGCGGTTATGGTTGCGCTGGAAAAAGGACTTTTGCCCATGCCCTAGCGCACAGGCGCCCGCACATCATGCGGCCGTGTGCGCACCTCCGCCCGCGGCTGAAGCCACGGGCTACCAAGGCAAAGCCCCGCTGGGGCTGCCCCCTCAGGTGTCTGCTGCGCAGCCGGTCAGTGGGTCAGAGGTCAGAGGCCAGAGAGTCAGTGATCAGTGATAAACCGCCAGCCCCTCCCACCGTGAGGCCCCAGCCGAAACGGGGGGAGGCTGGGAGGGGGGCACAGGCGCCCGCTCAACCGTCATCAACCGCCACCAATCTCCCCTGAATTTTCAAATCCCCTCCAAGACCCGCCCGCCCGCCGCCCACGCGGTTGAGCCGTCCCCCGTGCCAATGCCAAGCCCCGCCTTTCCGCTGCCCGAGCCGGGCGCCCAACCTTCCAACCTTGAACCGTGAACCCCTCAACCTTCAACCCTGGGTGGCAAAAAATTGAAAGCCACGACCTATATCGTTACGATGCCCTATGATTTTGACCGGACTCATCGGCTGGCCCGTTGCACACTCCAAATCACCAACCATGCACAATGCCGCATTTGCCGCCGCGGGTCTGGATGGCCGCTATGTGTTGTTGCCCGTTGCGCCCGAACGTGTGCGCGAGGCTGTGCCAGGATTGCGGGCGCTGGGTTTTAGGGGCGCCAATGTCACTGTTCCGCACAAACAAGCGGTTATGCCCTTTTTGGATGCGCTGACGCCCGAGGCCCGGGCCATTGGCGCGGTCAACACCATCCTGGTACAAAAAAATGGCGATTTGCTGGGAACCAACACCGATGCAGCGGGCTTCATGGCTGATTTGCGGGCGCTGGATGTGCCCTTGGCCCAAGTGGCTGCCACGGGCGCATTGGTGCTGGGAGCGGGCGGCTCTGCCCGGGCCGTGGTTTATGCACTGGCCCAACGTAACATTCCCGTAAGCGTGCTGGCTCGCCGCCCTGAACAGGCCCAAGCGCTGGTATCCACGCTTTCTGACCATTTGCCTGCCAAAACTCGGCTCAGCGCTCACCCCTGGTCTCGAATCGCCCATCTGGCCCCCAACGCCCAGCTCATTGTCAATTGTACGCCAGTGGGCATGAGCCCCCACATTCACGCCATGCCCTGGCCCGCTACACTACCCTTCTCACGGCAACAGTACTTGTACGATCTCATCTACAATCCCCGCCAAACCGAACTCATGGCCCACGCCCGGGCCACGGGCGCACAGGCACATCATGGCCTGGGCATGCTCATACACCAGGGCGCACAGGCATGGCATTTGTGGACAGGCCAACCCGCGCCCATTGCTGTTATGCGGGCCGCGGTTGAATAAGCCATGGGCAATCAATGAGAACAGCATCTCTGCGCTATTCTCAAAATTCGAAATAACGCTCCAGCAACTTGCCCACATCCAAATTGCCGCCCGAAACAATCAAACCAACCTTCTTGCCCTGAAAACCCTCCTTTTCGCGGAGCAACGCGGCCAGGGGCACTGCCGCCGAGGGCTCGGCAATAACTTTCAAACGTTCCCAAATCAGACGCATCGCCGCCACAATCTCTTGCTCTTCGACCCGGATGATGCGTTGAACATGCTGCTGGATGATGGGGAAATCGACATCTCCCAACTGCGTTTTTAAACCATCGGCAATGGTGTTGGTGGTGATATTGGATTGAATGACACCACTTTGTAAAGAACGATAAGCATCATCGGCCTCCAAGGGCTCCCCTCCGATGACCTGGCAATTGTCACCAAAAGCGTGGGCAGCCAACGCGGTGCCAGCCAGCAAACCACCCCCGCCTACGGGCGCAAAAATCACATCCAAATCGGGCTGTTCCTCCAGCAATTCCTTGGCAGCAGTCCCCTGGCCCAAAATAACATCGAGGTTATTGGATGAGTGGATGAAGGTTGCGCCCTCGCGTTGCTGAATGTTACGGGCTGTTTGTTCCCGGGCGGACAAAGTGGGCTCACACTCGGTGATGATGCCGCCATAACCTCGGACAGCATCCTTTTTAACTTGCGGCGCGGTGGCGGGCATGACGATATAAGCTTTGATGCCCAGGCTATGCGCGGCAAACGAAAGCGCCTGCGCAAAATTCCCCGAAGAATGTGTTACGACACCTCGCCGACGCTGCTCATCATCAAGCTGCATGATGGCATTGGTGGCACCACGCATCTTGAATGCACCAGTTTTCTGAAAATTATCGCACTTGAAAAAGAGTTGGGCTCCGGCCAGCTCATCGAGTAACCTTGATGTAAGAACGGGCGTGCGATGAATGTAAGGGGCAATGCGTTGGTGGGCTGCAATCAAATCTTGTTGATACATAAGGTTGTCGGTGATGAGTGGCCAGTGGGAAGGGTGGTTGTTGGCTCGAATTATACGGCCCCTGATGCCGGCTGTCAACAAGCGTTCAACGGGCCTCTGTGATGCGCTTCATTTTGGGCGGCTCATGCTCGCACGCCCGCACATCATGCCCCCGCGCGGCCCGAGCCGAAACACTTCGGATGACGCAATAGTTACCAAAATAGCAGCTTTATGGTAAAATATGACTGTTATGCACACCCGAATCGCACCAGAAGAAAAGCCGTTAGGCGTCATCGAAGCGTTGCAACAAGGCTTCGATTTTCTCAACCATCATCTTTGGCTCATCCTGCTGCCAATACTTTTAGACCTGTTTTTGTGGCTGGGCCCGCGGCTTTCCATGGCCACACTCATCGAGCAACTGGTTGACACCCTGTTCAATCAGCCAGACCTGCCCGAAGCGCTGGCCTCAAACGCAAAAATGGTCAGCGAAAACTTTAACAGCCTGGGAGCCGACTTTAATTTGCTGGCGCTGCTGGCTGGCCCGTTCACCGGCTTGCCCTCCCTTTTTGCGCGCCTGGACTTCATCCCCCGTGTGGCCATACCCCACACGCTCATCAACCTCACCTCCTGGCAAAGTGTGTTACTGTGGCTAAGCTTTCTGATTCCGGTAGGGATTTTGGTGGGCAGCCTGTGGTTGACACTGGTCGTTTTTGCCTATCGAAACGAACCGCTGGCCATGCGGGCCTTTTGGGGCCGCTGGGGCTGGGTGTGGCTTAATGTCAACCTTTATCTCATCGTGCTTTTCATCGCCATCGTGCTGCTTAGTCTCTTCTTTGGAACCCTGGCTGCCCTTTTTATGGCTTTGATGGGGTCGGTGGGCGCCACGCTGTTTAGCATTCTTTGGATTCTTTTCATTGGATTCTCAGTGTGGCTGAGCATCGGGCTCTTCTTTGTGATTCCGGCAGTGGCGCTGGATGGTGTAAACCTGGCCAGCGCCACATGGCGTAGCTTGAACGTGGTCGGGCGCAACGCCCTGAGCACTATGGGATTCCTGCTCCTGATTATTCTCATCACCGAGGGATTTTCCCGCATCTGGTTGCAGATGAGCACCCAACTTTGGGGTGTGTTGGTTGGCATTCTGGGAAATGCCTACATGGGTACGGCAATCATGGCTGCCACCTTGCTTTTTTACCAATCACGCTATCAGGCGTGGCAAAAGAAACGAGCGATGGTCATTAGCCAGCGCTCCGAACAGAACGACAACGCCTAAACTTCTGCCCCAGGCTGAAACAGGCATGTGTTGCGCCCTGAAAGTTGCTGCATAATCTTTCTCGGGCCATCTTTGCATCAACGCGATCCAACCCAATTCATAGGTACAATAATGGCAAAAGTAGATAAAAAGTCCGACGTTAAATCAGAACTTTATACCGCCGACCAAATTCAGGTGCTGGAGGGACTGGAGGCCGTACGCCGCCGTCCCGGCATGTACATTGGTGGCACCGATCAAGCTGCGCTGCACCACATGGTTTACGAGGTGGTGGATAACGCCGTGGATGAAGCCATGGCCGGACGTTGCGATCATATCGATGTCATCATTCATAAAGATAACAGTATTTCTGTCATCGACGATGGCGCGGGCATTCCGGTGGGCATTCAAAAACAAACTGGCATGCCCGCCCTGACCGTGGTAATGACCAAATTGCACGCCGGTGGTAAATTTGGCGGCGGCGGCTACAAAGTCTCGGGCGGCCTGCATGGCGTTGGTGTCAGTGCAGTGAATGCCCTGAGCGAATGGCTGGTTTCCACAGTCAAGCGGGATGGCAAGATTTATCGGCAACGCTTCGAGCGGGGCGTGCCGGTAACGGGCGTCGAAGTCGTGGGCAAAACATCCAAAAATGATACCGGAACCGAGCAACACTTTTTATACGATAGCACCATCTTTGACCAAGATGCCGATTACAGCTATGCCACATTGGTGAATCGTTTTCGCGAGATGGCTTTTCTTAATCGTGGCCTGAGCATTCGATTGGTGGATGAGCGCCCGCTGGAGCCCTTGGAGAGCAGTTTTTACTTTGAAGGTGGCGTAGCCTCCTTTGTGCGCTACCTCACCCGCAACCGCAACGCCATCCATGCGCCCGTTTATGTCGAGAAAACCTTCGAGACCACCCAGGTCGAGGCTTCCATCCAGTACACCGATGGCTACAGCGAATCGCTGCATGCGTTTGCCAACACCATCAGCACGCCCGATGGCGGTACGCATCTTACCGGCCTGCGCAGCGCTATTACCCGCTGTGTAAATGATTACGCCCGCAAGCAAGGCTTCCTCAAGGAGAAGGATTCCAACTTCTCGGGCGATGATACCCGCGAAGGCCTGACAGCCATTGTCAGCGTTAAGTTGGTAGACCCGCAATTCGAGAGCCAGACAAAGGTCAAATTGCTAAACAACGAAGTGCGCAATCAGGTGGAATCAGCGGTATCGGAGGTTTTTAGCGATTGGATGGAGAGTAATCCGCGCGACGCCAAGAAGATTATCGAGAAATGTCTCATCAGCTCCCGGGCCCGGGCCGCAGCCCGCAAAGCCCGCGATTTAGTCATCCGCAAAAGCGCGCTGGAAAGCATGACCTTGCCTGGCAAGCTGGCCGATTGCTCTGAACGCAATCCCGCCAAATCTGAAATTTACATTGTCGAGGGTGACTCGGCAGGTGGCTCAGCCAAACAGGGCCGAGATCGTCGTTTCCAGGCCATTTTGCCACTGCGCGGTAAAATTCTCAACATCGAAAAAGCGCGGTTGGATAAAGCACTGGGCAACCGCGAAATTCAGGCGCTCATCACGGCCCTGGGCACAGGCATCGGCGAGCAATTCAATCTGGACAACTTGCGCTATCACCACATCTTCATTATGACCGATGCCGATGTGGATGGGGCGCATATTCGCACCTTGCTGCTCACCTTCTTCTTTCGCTACATGGAGCCCCTCATCTCTGCCGGACATCTTTACATTGCCCAGCCACCCCTTTATCTGGTTTCGTCGGGACGCGAAAAACACTATGCTTACACCGAAGATGAAAAAGAGCGCCTGCTCAAACGCTTCCAGAATAAGAAGGTGCATGTGCAGCGCTACAAAGGTCTGGGCGAAATGAACCCGGAGCAACTTTGGGAAACCACCATGAATCCCGAAAAACGTACCGCCCTGCAAGTTAATATCGATGATGCCGCAGAAAGTGATCTTATTTTTAGCATGTTGATGGGGGATGAAGTGGCTCCCCGTCGCCGTTTCATCGTCAGCCACGCGCTGGAAGTTCAAAATTTGGATGTCTGATTAGGTGGCAGCGTGGGAAAATTGAAAAATCAGCAAACAGCCGGGCCTTCGATGCAAGTCCCGGCTGTTTTGTCGTCAGAAAAGCGTACGCTCGCGCTCGCTCGCATCATGCGCCCGCGCACCTGGCACTAATTCAAATGGAAGGGGTTGAAATCGGTGTCCCGGTCAAAGTAGTCTTCTGCTTCCTTGCGTTTGAGAAAATTGACAACAAGATAAGTAAGCGGCGTGAACAAAAATTCGATGCTGACCTTGAAGATGTAATTGGCTACAATGAGGCTAAGAGCAATGGCCCAGGGAAAAACGCCCAAAAGGGTGGCAATAAGCACAAAAATGATGGTGTCCACCCCCTCGCCCGCCAGAGTCGAGCCCATGGTGCGCAGCCACAGCCAGCGCCCGTTGGTGCGCAATTTGAGCTTGGCCAGGATGAACGAGTTACTGAATTCGCCCAGCCAATACGCTGCCAAGCTGGCGATGATGATGGCGCCACTGCTGACGCCGCCCAAAATAGCATCGTAGGTGGCTTGCCCGAATTGCGCAGGATGGGTGGGCTCGGGGAGGTCGGGCATGGTTCGGGCCATGTTTTCATACACAAACGTGCCCCACATGGGGTCACCGGGCAAACGCCCCAGCAGCCAGAAGGTTAGCGACATGAGTGCTGCTGCGACAAAACCAATCCAAATGACCTTGCGGCTGCGGGCGTAGCCATAAACTTCGGTGAGAACATCGCCAAAGATGTAAGCCAACGGGAAGAGCAGCGTGCCACCATCAAAAGCCAGGCGCAGACCAAAAATGCTCACGCCCAGGTCGATAAGTTTGGCAGAGCTGGCAATGTTGCTTAGCAGAAGCACCGTGACAAAAAGAGCCATCACGACATCAAAATAGCGATAGCTACGGCGAGAAGTTGTGGACATGAAATTACCTGGTAAAGTGAAATCGGCGGTACTGTGTTACTATCGATTGTTGTTTTGGCGTGGTTGCCAAAAGCATGACTGGCAGCAACTGCCAAACCGACCCATTATAGCCAACCTGTTATCTTTGCCACAATTTTGTGCAGGCTCAAAATCATTTGTGCCCACAGGCCCGAAGGGGGCATCTGCGCCGGCGGCTCCGGTTCCGGGCCCGGTTCATTGGCGGTGAGCAATCGCGCTGATTTTAATTTGCCCCTGGCCGAAATCTCAATCCGCGCGTAGCTGAGCTGCCGATGATTCATATACTTTTCGGGATGCGCAATCAAGTCATGCCACACCGCATCGGGAGAATTCTTGAAATTTGCTTTCCAAATCCAGGTTCCGGTATTCAAATAAATAGCCCCTGATGAGAGTTTTTTCTCGACCCGTTCGTGCGTGTGCCCAAAGCAAACCACCGCGGCCCGATTCTCCGATGAAACCCGCAATGCCGCGTCCTCCAGCATTTGCCAGTAAAATTCGGCGATTTCGCGAGCTCTGTTTTGCGGAGGTGTGGCTACGGCTGATTCGGGCCCGGTGGCCAACCTCGAAACAGAAGGTTGCGGCGCAGCGCCCCGCTGCATCATCGCTACGGCCACACGGTCAGCAAATGAGGCCGCAAATGCCTTATCACCAGCCAAGCGTTCCAGCAATGCCTGCTCCGGCTCCGATTCCAGCTCACCCAGCAAGTCATCCGGAGCCTCTTCGGGCCCGGCCGCCAGCACATCCACCAACAGCGCGGGCGAGGCCAGCATAAACGCCTTGATAGCTCCCAACGCAAAGGGAGGGTCATAGGCCAGAGCATAAAAAATCAATGAACTCAGGGGATGCACGCCATCAATCCAGGGGCGCTGGCGCTCGATGCGATTGTAGTAATCGGTGACCACATAAGAGCCGGGCGGGCGCTGGATAAGCTCGGGATTTTGCGGGTCAAAGGGATGATCCGCGTCGGTGAAGGCATTGACCAGCTCGGTGTAAGCATTACCATGCTCAACATAAACACCATCTTCAAAATAATAGCGCTGCCCGATGCTCACCAGTTCCTCTTTATCGCCGCGGGCATCCAAAAAGGTTTTAATGCGCGCCTGCACTTGCGGATAAGCCAATTCGGGATCGTGATTGCCAAAAAGGAAGACCACTGAACGTCGGGGCGGGCCCAGCGACAAAAAATCGGCCAGGGCTTGGAAGAACTTGCTGTGCCCGGCATGAACCACCTCCAAACGGCGCAACGAAGCAGCAACCGACACATCGCGGTACGCTTTTGGGGGATAAATAACGCACGAGTCAAAGGTTTCGATGTCGGGAACCTGCAAGAATTCGATACCATCACCATTAATGATAAAAACCATCTCTGCGCCCGTACGTTCCGATTCATCGATTAGCTCGTGAACCCACTCAAAAAACAGCTCATCCGAAGTAAAATCATCCAGCGGGTTACCGCTGTCGGCCCCGCCTGCGCCAATGTGTGTATCGCTGATAATGATTTTGACTTTTGCTGGCATGGTGAATTCCGTTAGAATGGGGAGAGAGGTAATTCCGGGGATGCACCCGATTGTGGCATAATATCAGAAAATTGTTATGTCTTCAAATATCGCCTTAGCACCGATTGCATTTTTCACTTCTCAGCCATCTTTCTTTCACCTGTCTTATGATAAAACCTTTACGATTTTTACTGCTGTCTGTTCTATTTTCGGGCCTGGTGTTGGCGCTAAGTGCTTGTAATGATGAGGCTTCTGTCGAGGAAGACCCTCTGGCATTGTATTATCCCGCTTTTCATAAAGAGGCGTTGCCCGCTGATTTTGATTTTGCCAATACGCCCCGCTACGATTTAACTCTGACCATCGACCCGGAAAACCGCCGGGTAACAGGCGTGCAAAAGGTGCATTTTCGTAATCAGAGCGGCAAAATCATGCGAGATGTTTATGTACGTCTGTACCCGAATCTTTCGCAGTTGGGAGGATTGATGAAGGTGACTGCGGTGCGCACACTGCCAGATCAGTTCATTGTGGGTTTTGTCAGCGACGACGATAAAACAGTGGTCCGCATCACGCTTATCAACGAATTGCAGCCAGGTGAGGCGCTGGATTTGGCCCTGGATTTTGAGGTTTTGGCTCCGCAAAAAAGTGGCTACGTGCTTTTTGGCGAGAGTGAGGGCATCCTCAGCCTGCCCTATGCTTATCCCATGCTGGCCCGCCAAACAGGCGATCCCGCCCATCCCTGGCGTTTGGAGATTCCTCCCAGCTACGCTGATATTGCCATCACCAATCAGGCATTTTATTCTGTTACTGCCACCTTACCCAGTGCCTACACTTTGGTAACATCGGGGGTGGAGCTGACACACACCGTGGGCAGCGAGCCCGGGCTGACAGCGCATCACATCGTTACCGGGCCTGCCCGTGAATGGGTCATGGCGGTAAGCAGCAAGCTGCAAAAAAGCAGCCAAACTGTCGATGGCAATGTCCTCAACAACTACTATCTGCCGCAGGATGAGCAATCGGGCAAGTCGGCCATGGCTTACTCAGCCGCGGTGATGCGTGTGTACGACAAATTGTTCGTACCCTATGCTTATACCGAGCTGGATGTGACCGAAGCGCCTACTCGCTACCTGGGCATGGAATACCCCAAACTCAATTACATTGGGCAGGATGTTTATCGTGATGTTGCCAGCAGTCAGGAAATGCTCATTGCTCACGAGATTTCGCATCAGTGGTGGTACGCGCTGGTGGGCTCTGACCCGTATCGTTATCCCTGGCTGGATGAAGGTCTGGCCGAACACAGCAGCTTGCTTTACATGGAAACGCTCTACGGCGAAGAGGTGGCCAACCGCATTCGTACCCGGCGCTGGGAAATTCCGGTAAAATGGGCGCAAGACAACGGCTATGATGTGCCTGTGGGACAAGATGTAACAGCGTTCAACAGTACCAATTACGAAATTCTGGTTTATGCCAAATCCGCACTCTTTTTCGACCATCTGTATTTGGCCATGGGGCGTGAGCGCTATTTGACGGTGCTGCAAACCTTCATCGATCGTTATCGGTTCAAAACCCCCACGCCCGATGATTTCCTCAGCATCGTGCAAGAGGTGGGAGACTTTGATCCGGGCCCACTGTACCAAAAGTGGATTCTCAGCACCGATCCCATCGATGAATGAGGTGTTTGTGTTGAATTTGGAGATTCGGTGGAGATCGGTGGCGGTTGATGGCGGTGGGGCGGGCGCGGACGCATGACGCGCTCACCCTTCTTTTTCATTCTCGCAGATTCGCAGCCTTGGCATAAGACAACCAACATCAACGAAATAAATCACGCTCTTTGCTGCGAAGAAGCTCGACCGTTTGGCCCGGCCCCGAACGATAGGGAACGCCACGCATGTGCACCACGGGCAGCGCTTCATCGGTGCCACCTTGCAACAAGGACGCGGCGGCGGCAATTTCATCCGCTGTGCCCAGCACGGTAATGCGCATCTTCTTGCCAAACAGATCCTGCTCGCCGCGACGGTCAGTCAGAGGCAGCAAGCCTGCCACGCCAATAGCCACCCCCACCGTGCCATGTCGCCACGCCCGACCATGACTATCATTGAGAACCACAGCAACATCAGCGCCCGTGGCCGCGTGCAGGCCCGCGCGTAAGGCCCGCGCCGACGCGTCCGGGTCTGCGGGCAGGAGTAAAACCGTGCCCGCAGCCTGCACATTGCTGGCATCGATACCAGCATTGGCCGAAATAAACCCCAGTCGATGTTGCACCACAATCAAACCGGGCCGCGTGCGCAAAACCTCGGCAGATTCAGCCAAAATCAACGTGACCAGGCGAGGATCTTTACGGATAAACCGGGCCACCTCTCGGGCCTCGGGCGTGGGCGTCACCCGATCCAGCGCCACAAAACGCCCCTCCGCCTTGGAAACCACCTTAGAAGTCACGACCAGCACATCACCATCCTGCAAGATGATACCGGCCGCATCCAGACCTGCCAAAATCAGCGCCACCAAATCATCCCCCGGCTGAATGAGGGGAATGCCAGGCAGTGCAGTCAGCGTGAGTTGCGGCATTAGCTCAAGCCTCAATGCCGGTGATGCGGATACCCGCGTTGCGGGTTTTGTAAATAGCATTGATGGAAATAAGCACCGCGGTCAGTCCCTCCACCACCGCCGAATTTTGCAAGGCGCCCGCATGCACACCACGCATACCCGCGGCCCGGGCCAACGCCATCGCCAAATTGCGATCCGCACGCTTGGCGCCGCAAATCAGCACATCGCAATCAATGGCATGATCGGCATCCAGCAAATGATGAGCACTAACATTCTGAAAAGCAGCCACCACCCGGGTCTCGGGCCCGACCTGCGCCTGAGCCTCCAATGCGGCAGAACCACCAGGTGCGGGCGCATAACGGCCCTTCTTCTTGCCCAACAGCGGCGCCACCAACGTGATGAGCACCTTGCCAGCCAATCCCGGCTTGATGCTTTCGATGATGCGCTCCTGCGATTCGTAAGGAACCGAAAGCACCACCACATCGGCCATTTGTGCAGCTTCAAGATTGCTGGCGCCGCGCAAGGCCACATCACCCAGCTTCGTGCGCAGCTCGGCAGCCACACGCTCACCTTTTTCTGTGCTACGCGACCCGATAACCACATCCAGGCCCGCCCGGGCCCAACGCATGGCAAATCCAGAACCTTCGGAACCCGTGCCGCCAATCACTGCAACAACACCTAATAATTGCTTTTCAGACATAAAAGAAACTCCTGATAAGATGAATGACTTGTCCACAGTGGCAACTCTTGTTATCATGTAACCCAATAAATCTGCGACCGATGTTACAGGTGCAGTAGAGCGTTACCATTGCCACGAACTTGATGACTCGAAAATTTACTTGACAAATGCGCCAAGGGAGAAAAGTATATCACGGAGCGCCAAACCGGGCCATATTTCCGGAATTCTGAAAAAACTGTCATCCAGATTTGCCGCAGACTTCATTCACTTTTCACCTGCAAGCATTATACTTGAGAATACCCTACCACCCTATCGCTCATTCACAATACCTTTATGCGCACCTTTTTCCCTGCCCTCTTCATCCTTCTTGCCCTGGGATTACTGCTGCTGTTTTCACCCATCCTGGCAGCAGCCCCCACACCCACAGCCACGCCCGAAGCACCACACCCCCTGTCGGCGCTATCACCCATGGGCCTGGGCGAATGGCACACCCAGGCCAGCCACACCAGCGCCAACCTGCACGCCATTCAATTTTTGGATGACCGGGAAGGCTTTGCCGCGGGCGATGGCGGCACACTGCTGCACACTGTGGATGCGGGCGAACACTGGCTATCGCTGAACAGCGGCATCACCCAAACCATCCGCGCCCTACATTTTTTCGATGCGCAACATGGCTGGATGGCCGGCGACACAGGCCTGCTGGCCAGCACAGCGGATGGCGGTGCAACCTGGACTGCGGAACTCATTCCCTTCCCCGGCAACCTATACACCTTCAGCTTTGTTGCACCTGACGATGCCTGGGTCGCGGGCGATGCGGGCCTGCTGTATCATTTTGATGGAAGTACCTGGCAGCAAAAACCCATGAACACCACCCTGGATATCTTCACCCTGGTCTTTGTCGATGCACAAAATGGCTGGGCCGGAGGCGAAGATGGCGCTATCTTGCACACCGCCGACAGCGGCAACACCTGGAGCATCCAAACCCTGGGCGGCGCAGACGCTTTTTACAGCCTGGCCTTTACCGATGCGCAGCATGGCTGGGCCGTGGGAACCGCGGGCGTCATGCTTTACACCGAAGATGGCGGACTGCACTGGCGTCTCCGCTCTCATGCGGGCGATAAAACGCTCTTTGGCATGACCATGGCTGACCGTTTTGTAGGCTGGGCAGTAGGCGATGATGGTCTGGCACTGTACACCGGCGATCGCGGCGCCACCTGGTTCCAGGATAATCCGGGCACAGGCTTCACCTTGCGGGCAGTTTCTGCTCCCCTGCCCTGGCACGCCTGGGTGGCTGGCGATGCCGGAACCCTCCTCCACTGGCAAGACCCCCGCCCCACACCCACGCCCACACCCACAGCCACGCCCACACCTACAACCACCCCCACACCCACTGCAACCCCCACAGCCACGCCCACGCCCGAACCCTGCAACATCCAACTCTTCGTTTACTTCGATACCGACGAAAGTGGCAGCTTTGGCTCAGGCGATACCCCCATCAGCGACACCCCCATCACCTTGCGCGACGCGAACAACATCATCCGCGGTGGCGGCTCTACCGACGCAGAGGGCAAAGTCATCTTCTACAACCTACTGCCTGGTGATTACACCCTGTGGGCCACCACGCCCTGGGGCTACCGACCCACAACCCAACATCCTGTCAATGCACATCTGGTCCCGGGCGATGACCTCACACTACAAGTAGGCTTCATCTCCGATAACGCCTACCAATACGTGCCCCTCATCTGGCGTGAATGACCAGTGCCCGCCCATTCCTGCTACCCGCTGTTTTCCAAGCAGCTTGCTGGAGCAATTATCCAGTGCTATAATGCACACACCGCCGAACCCCCAAAATGCCCTCCAAAAACCTGCACTCCCCTCAAAATCCTATGCGAATTCTGGTTGTAGATGACGATCCCCCTAGCGTAAAGATGACCTCCTTTCTACTGCGCGAAGAAGGCTACGAGGTGATAGCAGCCACCAATGGCGGCGATGCACTCATCCTGGCAGAGCAAGAAGACCCAGACCTCATCCTACTGGATGTGATGATGCCCGGTCTGGATGGTTTTGCCACGCTACGGGAGCTACGCTCTCGTTTCGCCATTCCGGTCATCTTCCTTTCTGCCAAAGGCGAAACCTCGGATCGGGTAGCGGGCCTGGAACTGGGTGCCGATGATTACTTATCCAAACCATTTGAACCTTCAGAACTACTGGCCCGGGTCAAGGCGGTTTTACGCCGCACCGAAGCCTACGCACTAGGCGAATCCTCCGACCGCATCGAGACCGGAGGCATCCACCTGGACCCGCTGACCAATCGGGCCGAGCTGGCCAACGGGCGTGTTGTCGAACTCACCCCCATCGAAACCAGACTGCTGCACACCCTCATGCGCAATGCCGGGCGAGTTCTCACCCATGATCAACTGCTGAACAGCGTTTGGGGAGCCAACTACGGTGGCTATCCCAACCAAATCGCAGTCTACATCCGGCGACTACGCACCAAAATCGAAGAAAATCCCGACGAACCGCAATATCTGGCAACTGTGCGCGGCGTCGGCTACCGTTTCGAAGTTTGACCCCCAACACGATGCGTGAGCCGCTCGCAGACGCCTGATTCCATACTTTGGACGCCAGACTTCAGCAGGGGACGTGGACAGGTGACTTGACGCCTGCTGCCAGCGTCCCCTTTTTCCTATTCCCGGCATGATTCTCCCATAACCGCCCATGAAAACAAAACTTCAGTCTACCCTTCTCCTGCTCATCGCTCTGGGCACAGCTTTTACCCTACTACTGGCTCTGCCGGCAGGACTGGGCGCGTTTGCCGTTGCCCACAACACCGCTGCAAACTGGCACGATTTTACCCCTGTCCCCGATGCCTGGCTGAACACCACGCCCGTGCAGACATCGGTCATTGTCAGCGACAGCGACGGTCTGAGCAATGACGCCGCCTATCAATACTCGGCAGATGGCATCAACTGGAGCGCATGGCTCACAGACAACCTGCAAATAACGGGAACCATCTCGACCACCCGCCAGCTCACCATCACCGCGCTGGCCGTGGCCGATGGCGTTCATGCGGTACGCTACATCATCACCGACGCCTTGGGCATAGCCGAAACCAGTCCCGCAGCCACCTTCCAGGTCGATACCCAGGCTCCGGCTGCGCCCGCAGGCCTGACCTTGCGCCCCAATGGCTGGCAAACCGCCACAGCCCCCACCTGGAAGGCCACCTGGCAAAATCCTGCCGAACTCAGCGGCGTGGCGGCAGCCTGCTACAAAATTGGCGCTGCGCCAACCCATCCGCAAGATGGCCACTGCATCAGCGCTAACAACATCACCAGCATCGATACCCTCTCACCCACGCAGGAAGGAAGCTTCGATTTTTATCTCTGGCTACAAGATGCTGCCGGAAACAGCACCATCACCAACACAGCAGTACTCACCCAAAGCATCCAATGGGATAAAACTGAGCCCAATCTCTTTTTAGATGTTTTTGGAACCATCGGGCAGGCAGCTTGGTACACCAGCACTGTAAACATCAACATCATGGCTTCCGATAACCAATCGGGCCTCGACAGCGTGCGCTACAAGCTGGGAGATACCCCTTGGCAAGAGGGACGCACCCTGAACCTAAGCGCCGCGGGCATTCACACCTTTACCGCACAAGCCATCGATGTGGCGCAAAATCAAAAAACGCTGGAACCACGCATCTTTAAAGTCGACTTGGCAGCTCCTACAACAAGTTTAACAATCTCGGGCACTGCCGGACCAGAAAACTGGTACGAAAGCGCTGTTTCGATAGATTTTGCAGTTAGCGATGATGCCTCGGGCCCCCAAACAACGCACTGGCAAATGGATGACGAGCCCTGGCAACAAAGCAGCGTGGCCACAGTGGATGCCGATGGCGAACACAGCCTCCATTATTTTAGCAGCGATGTTGCGGGCCACGCCGAAGCCCCCCGCGAAACCCTCATCAAAGTTGACCAGCACCCGCCCGTCACCTCCTACGCGGTACTCTCATCCCATGCAGCGGTCAATGGCTGGTATCGGCAACCTGTCACCATCACCCTGGTTCCGGTAGATGACGGCATTGGCGTGCAAAACACCCATTACCGCGTAAACGATGGCCCGTGGCAAGAGGGAACCACCTTTACACTGACCACCAGCGCCGATTACGCCATTAATTTTTACTCGGTGGATGCGCTGAATCACGAAGAAACAGTGGCCAGCATCCCCGACGGCGTTCATATCGATACCATCCCACCGCGGGCCCCCAGTCCTCTGGCGGTAACCCCAGGCGTGTGGACGCGCACCAACAGCTTTGATTTGCTCTTTGCCCTGCCCACCGACCTCAGCGGCATCGATGGCGCCTACATCAAAGTGGGCGAACCCCCACTTTCGCCCACCGATGGCCAATGGCACGAGGATGTTAGCAACACTCTCACCCAAATTCAAGTTCCCAACGAAGGCGCCTACAAAGCCTACATCTGGCTGCGAGACCAGGCCGGCAACGTGGATCATGGCAATTATGGCGTGTGGGAAGATGCTCTGAGCCTGAAATATGATGCCACCCCGCCACTGACACACCTGGCAGTGCAGGGCGATGTAGGGAAAAATGGCTGGTACACCTCGCCCATCACCATCACCTTTGTGCCCACCGATGCTCTTTCCGGGCCCGCTGCCACCTGGGTTAGCATCAATGGCGGGCCCCAAGCCGAACATACCGCCCTAACCCTTACCCAACAATCCAAACATGTATTGCGCTACCACACCCTGGATGTAGCCGGAAACCAGGAAGAAGACCAATTTGCCACCTTCCGCATCGATTATCAGGCCCCGGGCAGCCCCAGCAATGTCACTGTGCAGCCCCTAACCTGGACAAACAGCAACACCTTCACCCTCACCTGGAACAACCCGGCCGATGTCTCGGGCATCGGCGCTGCCTACTACGCCATCGGTCATGCCCCCGCAGGCCCGGAAGATGGCACACAAATTGCCGCAACGGGCGTCGTTTCCGGCATCACGGCCCCCGGCGAAGGCCTGTGGGACCTTTATCTGTGGGTGGAAGATAAAGCGGGCAATGTAGATGTGCGCACCATGGTTCACCAAAAAAACGCGCTGCACTACGATAAAACACCGCCCCGCTCTATTCTCAAAGTAACCAAAGGCACGCTGGGCGATAACGATTGGTACATCACCCCTGTTACGCTGGCTATCGACGCCACCGACCTGGCCAGCGGGCCTGCGGGCGTTCGCTACCGCATCAATGGCGACGACTGGCACTATCAGGCCAAAACAGCATACATTCACCTGGGCCACACCGGCCAATTCGAAATCGACTACCAATCGGTCGATAACGCCAACAACCTCGAAGCCCCTCAGCACATCCTGATCAGCGTTGACTTAGATGCACCGCGGGCCCGATTCGCCCCCATTGACCGCTACCAGCGCATCTCTAACTTTGTGCTACACTGGATCGGCAGCGACCAGCCCCGTGGCAGCGGCCTGAATGGTTTTCAGGTGCAGGCCCGAGATGGCCGCAATGGCGCGTGGACAACCTGGGTCAATCTGGCAAACCAAGAGCCGTCGCGGCGCTACTATGGCGACTACGGCCACCGTTACTTCTTCCGGGTGCGGGCCCAAGACAAAGCAGGACACTTCTCACCCTGGCAGGAACTCCCCTGGGGCATTTATGTCGATCGCTTGCAAAACGGAGACTTTGGCAACGGTGACTTTGGCGCCTGGCAACATGGCGGACGCCTGCTGCAAAGCATCCATCCGGCCAGGGGCCCGCAGGGCAACACTGTTTCGGTGGCTGAACTGGGCACCGAGGCCTACGGAGCCAGCAACAACTTTGATGTGCCGGGCAACGTCCCTGTCGGCTGCGCGGCCATCACCCAAACAGTGCGTATTCCCGGCTCAGCCGTGCTGGGCAGCCCCATGCTCACCTTTTGGTATCGCATGCGCACCTACGATGCCGAATACAGCGAACGCTTCAACAAAATCTACGACACCCTGGACGTTCATCTGCACTACGGCGATGAAGACCATCTTGTCCTGCGCACCGGTCAGCCCTACGACGAATGGAAAAAACATGATGGCAAAAAGTTAGCCGATTTAGGCTGGCGTCAAGCCTTCATCCCCATTCCCCGCAGCATGATTGATGAAATCGTCACCATCAGCATTGAAAACTGGAACCGTAACGACAACTGGCTCAACACCTGGACACAAGTCACCGATATTCGCCTGTGGGAGCCGCACCAACTCTTCTTGCCTAACCTGGCAAGCGGTCGCGCTGCGGTCACAACTGCACAACAGCCAGCCACATCTGCCCATTCTGCCCAGCGCTAACCGCCATGAAAGCATTCACGCCCGAAGATTCCGATGCCCTGGCCAGCCAGCCGCTGGATGCCGAAGAGGAATTTGAACTGGACAACACCGCCGAGACCATGCTTTCGGAAGCGGAAGTTGCCGAAAAACTCTATGCCGAGGGCATGGCCTACTATCAACAACGCCAGTGGCGACGCGCCCAAACCACGTTCTTGCGTTTGCAGGAGCTCCAGCCGCAGCGCCCCGGCATTGTTGCGCTCATCGACGAAATCAACTGGTTCATCGAGCTGGAAGAGATGATTCCTGAGCAAAACGACAACGTGGCCAGCGCCACAACAGCCACTCGGCTGCGCTGGCTGCCCTGGGTCATCTCTCTACTCATTCTCATCACCGCGGCGGTGGTCATCTTTTTGGTGGCAGGGGATCGCCTTTTTGGCTGGCCCGGGCGCAATCCTGACCCCGGCCTGGTCGAACTCTACAATGCCGGGCAATCGCAACTGGCCATCGGCAACTACGATGGCGCCATCGACGCCTTTGAAAGCATCCTCAGCCGCGACCCCAACGACATCGCAGCTCAGGCCGGTCTGGAACAAGCCAAAAAACTGCGGGAAATGGCCGAAAAATACAAATCGGCCCAAGAAGCCATCGACGCCGAAAACTGGGGAACAGCCCGAGAAAACCTCGAAGCCATTGTCGAACAATATCCCGCCTACGAAGATGCCGATCAGCTTTTGGATTACGTCACCCGCAAACAGGAGCTGGATACTCTCTTCAATCAGGCAGCGGCTGCCTACAACAGCAATCACTGGGCCGATGCCATTGCTCTGTTTGAATCGATTCAGACCCGCGATGAAACCTTCCGCGCTGACGCCCTCAAAGAATCCCTTTTCATCAGCTATCTCGAAGAGGGCGAACGGCTCATCGAAGAGCATGGCGACGTGCTGGACCAGGTGCGCCAAGCCTTGCAGCACTTCAATGCTGCGCTCATCATCCATCCCGATAACCAACGAGCCGCCCAAAATCGGCGTCTGGCCGCAGATTACCAAACCGCACTGCTCGCCATGCAGCGTGAAGACTGGCCCCAAGCCATCCGCAACCTGGGACAAATCGTCGCCATCCAACCGGACTACGGCGGCGGACGGGCTGGATGTTTGCTGTATCAGAGTTCGGTGGCGCAGGCCCAAATTGATACCGATGCCAAAAATTACAAACCGGCGCTAACCTTAGTCGAAAAGGCGCTGCGCATCACCCCCGCCTGCGAAAGCCAGGCCGAGGCCCTGACGTTACGCAATCGCCTGCTAAAAGCGTTGGCAACGCCCACGCCTACGCCCACACGCACCCCCACGCCCACGCGGACGCCCACACCCACATCCACGCCTACGCCTACGCCCACCATCACACCTACACGCCCTCCTACGCCCACGCCTACGCCCACACCTACCCCCGCGCCCCCCACGCCCACACCACCGCCACCACCCCCGCCCACGCCCACACCGCCGCCACCGCCCACCCCCACGCCGCCGCGCTAGTCATCATGCCCAACGCACGCTTTACCCAGCTTTTGAGCACCCCCGAGCGGCGCTGGTGGCTGTGGATACTGGGGATTCTGCTCTTCTTCTCGCCGTTGGCGCTGCTACCCCTGACCCGCGCGACGTCATCTCCGGTGTGGAATAATGTGGGACAAGAGACCGGTGCGCTGGTCAATGCCACGTTTAGCAGCGAAAAGGGGCTGACCACGCTTTACCGCTGGTCTGCTGCAGGCCTGTTTCGCAGCGTGGATGAAGGTTTGAGCTGGATTGCCATCGGGAGCGGCTTGCCCCGCAACAGTCGCGGCCAACTTTTGCTGCGGGCACTGGCCACAGGAGGCAGCCGTCAGGTTTATGCCTTGGCCGGAGAGAAAAACCGCCGTAGCCTTTATCGATCTCTTGATGCCGGCGATACTTTCGAACTGCTTTTCAGCCCGCAAAAATTCAATCCTACCCTGCTGGCAGCCCGGGCGCACCCCGATAATGATTGGCTCATCATCGGCGGCGAACAGCATCTGCTTATGAGCCAAAATGGTGGCAACTCGTGGCACGAAAAAGTGATGCCCGGCCCCATCACCGCCATGCACATTGCCAATGAAGTGTTGGTTGCGGGCCCGGGGTGGCTGGTGACCCTGACCGATGAAAACACCTGGCAGCAATCTGCACTGCCGCCCGAACTCGTTCCCATTCAGCTCATCACACCTGAGCGGGCCCCGGAACAACTTTATGCCATCTCGGCCCGGGGGCAACTCTGGCGGCGGCAAGCTGCGGGCCCGTGGCAGCATCTGCCAGTTCCTACCCATGCCGCCATCACCCGCATAACCTTGGATCCTATCATCTGGCAGCTCATTTATCTGGGGGACGCGCAGGGCAAAATCTGGCGTAGCGAGGATGCCGGGCGCACCTGGGAAAATCTGTCTGGCCCGATTTCCGGCATTGTGCGCACCCTTTTTTTAGACCCCAGCCAACGGCATCGCCTTTATGCCGGTGCAGGCTACGGGCTTTGGTGGCATGAACAAACCGCGGTAATTCCCACAGCCACACACACACCTACTCATACACCCCAACCCACAGCCACGCCCACCGCCACACCAACTCCCTCACCCACGCACACCGCCACCCCGAGTCCCACCCCCAGCCCTACGCAAACGCCCACCGCCACATCCACACCTACCCCCACACCAACCCCCACGGCCACGCCCGTGCCCACTCGCACGCCCACCCCCATGCCCACAGCCACGCCCACCGCCACACCGCACCCCACAGCAGCGCCGCCGCCACCCCCCCCCCCGGCCCCCCCCCCCCCCCCCCCCCCCCCCCCCCCCCCCGCCCC
>Ga0256914_1000558_pt1 | contig 36719 bp, 29 predicted proteins | sample HulkmetaG_FD_191571 | JGI IMG/M metagenome (GOLD analysis project Ga0256914, IMG submission 191571) | Hydrothermal chimney microbial communities from Main Endeavour vent field at the Juan de Fuca Ridge, Pacific Ocean - Hulk | ecosystem: Environmental > Aquatic > Marine > Hydrothermal vents ... | reverse complement strand
ACCTACACCCTGCAAGTTTCAGCCGTAAACGACGGCGGTGAAGGACCAAAGTCAAGCCCTGTTTCTGTCACCATTGACACCACGCCGCCACGCCTGGACATGAATTGCACTTTAGTCAGCGCGGGCAACTCCTGCACCTTCTCCTGCCAGGCCGCTGCTGGAGAAGATACATCCTGCTCGAAAATCACAGCCTACCAGGCTGACTTTTTTGACTCCACAGGCGGCAAATGGCTTACCCCCTGGCGTAGTTACCAGAGCGCCAACCCTGTGTATGTCTTTGGCGTTTCCCGCGGCGCTACCCTTTACTACCGGGTAAAGGGAAAGGACAGTCTGGGCAATGAGTCTGACTTTTCAACCCAGAAATCCATCGTCTGCCCGGCTGATTCCCAGGTGAGCCTTAACTGCCTTGTGGATGATGGCAGAACCTGCGCCTGTACAACCGACACCCAGCCCACCTGGCGCTTTACCTCCTCCTTGAACGCAGCCAACTTTTACGTTTACCGCTCCGGTGACTTTCCCTACACGACCACCCTCAACTGCAACTCCACACCTGTCTCCTGCAGCCTGCCACACTCCGGCTCATTCACACCCTACACCCCAAAAAGCACAGGGGCCTACACCGTGCGGGTGGAAGCCATAAGCGCTCAAGGAGGAAGCCTGGGCTCTTCAGAGAGCATCACAGCCAACATTGACGTGTCCTCCCCACCCGTGCCTTCCATCGCAGACTTCTCCTGTGCTTACGACAGCGTGCAAGGAGGCTACGTGGTGGAGTTGGCCTGGGATAGCGTAAAGGACAACGGCTGCAGCGGCCTTGCCTCCTATCCCTACTGGGCGCAGGTATCCACCTCTTCAAACTTTGGGAGCGTTGTGGGAGGGTGGTACAACTCCTGGACATCAGATACCTTTGAATCCAAGGTAGTCACAGGCGTTTCCCAAGGCACAGTGCTTTACGCCCACGGCCGCGGCCATCGCCCGTGGGTGGAAGCCGCACAAAACGCCCGGCAACTGGACGTTGCGGGCTTCATCTGCAAAGCCCCCTGGCGGGGGCTGCACTGAACCGCCCCCGGCGGTTTCGCCTCCCGAAGGCCGCAGTTTTCAACTGCCGGCCGTCCCGGGGCCAACGCCCCCTGGCCGCGGCCACCGCCCGTGGGTGGAAGCCGCACAAGACGCCCGGCAACTAAAAGTTGCGGGCTTCGCTTGCCAAGCCCCCCTCGCGGGGGCTGCGTCGAACCACCCCGCGGTTTCGCCCCACCGAAGGCCGCAGTTTCCAACTGCCGGCCGTGGCGAGGCCCAACGCCCTTCGGCCGCACTCAGCGTTCGTGGGTGGAAACCGCACAGAACGCCCGGCAACTGGACGTTGCGGGCTTCGTTTGCCAAGCCCCCTCCCGGGGGCTGCACCGAACCGCCCCCGGCGATTTCGCCCCACGAAGGCCGCAGTTTCCAACTGCCGGCCATGTCGGGCCCCAACGCCCCTTGGCCGCGTCCATCGTCCATGGGTGGAAATCGCACAGAACGCCCGGCAACTAAAAGTTGCGGGCTTCGTTTGCAAAGCCCCCTGCGGGGGCTGCGTCGAACCGCCCCGGTGGTTTCGCTCCACCAAAGGCCGCAGTTTCCAACTGCCGGCCGTATCGGGGCCCAACGCCCCTCGGCCGCGGCCATCGCCCGTGGGTGAAAGCCGCACAAAACGCCCGGCAACTGGAAGTTGCGGGCTTCGTTTGCCAAGCTCCCTAGCGGGGCTACACCGAACCGCCCCGGCGGTTTTGCAACCGAAGGCCGCAGTTTTCAACTGCCGGCCGCTCCGGGGCCCAACGCCCCCTGGCAGCGCCCGCCGGACCGAGGCGGGAAGCCCGTGTCAAACGCCCGGCAACTGGACGTTGCGGGCTTCATCTGCCAAGCCCCCTCCCGGGGGCTGCGACCAACCGCCCCGGCGGTTTCGCATCCGAAGGCCGCAGTTTCCAACTGCCGGCCGGTCCGGAGCCACACTGCCCCTCGGCCGCCTCATCCCTCACCCCTCGCCTTTCGGCACCCCTTGGCCGCGGCCACCGCCCGTGGGTGGAAACCGCACAGAACGCCCGGCAACTGGACGTTGCGGGCTTCATTTGCCAAGCCCCCTGGCGGGGGCTGGTAGGAACCGCCCCCGGCGGTTTCGCTTCACCGAGGGCCGCAGTTTTCAACTGGAGGCCGTATCGGCCCCAACGCCCTCGGCCGCGGCCATCGCCCGTGGGTGGAAACTGCACAGAACGCCCGGCAACTGGAAGTTGCGGGCTTCGCTTGCCAAGCCCCCTCACGGGGGCTACACCCAACCGCCCCCGGCGGTTTCGCTCCACCGAAGGCCGCAGTTTCCAACTGCCGGCCGTATCGTGCCCCACCCCTCCGGCCGCGCCGGCCAGCGCCCGTGGGTGGAAACCGCACGGAACGCCCGGCAACTGAAAGTTGCGGGCTTCATTTACCAAGCCCCCTCGCGGGGGCTGCAATTAACCGCCGCAGGCGGTTTCGCAGACGAAGGCCGCAGTTTTCAACTGCCGGCCGTGTCGGCGCCTCAAGCCCTCACCCCTCGAAATCACGGTTTTGAACTGTAGGCCGAATGTGGTATCTACAATACCGAATCCTAAAGAGGAAACATTGCGCGCCTTAGTTATGCACTAAAACCACAGCGCAGCATCGAGGAGGGCCGCCATGGAAAATCACACGCTGGACCTGGAAGTATTACCATCCTTATTCAGCATATGCCAACTGGCATGGGATGCCCCTCTACCTGAGTGGTCCCAAACAGGAGAACTCATTGCCATGGTCCGAACGCGAGAGGAATTATCCCTCGTTTGTCCTACTCACGCAGTCCCCCCGCACATCCAGGCTCAGGGACCTTGGCGCGCGATTAAAATCCGAGGTCCATTAGACTTCTCGCAAGTGGGCATCCTGCTCACATTGCTGACCCCGCTCGCCCACGCGGCTATTAGCGTGTTTGCCCTTTCCACCTACAACACGGACTATGTATTCGTTCCGGCAGAGCACCTGGACACTGCAATACAAGTCTTAAAAGACGCCGGGCATCGAATCCACAGAGGATAAATGCTACCCCTTCACAGAGCCTGCAAGAATACCGCGTACAAAATAGCGCTGCAAAGAGAAGAAAATTACCAAAGGCAACGCCATGGAGATAAAGGCAGCCGCAGTAAGCAAATGCCAGTTCTGCCCAAGGGAGTTCACCAAACTGCTTAAACGCACAGTCAGCGGAGCCACCTTCTCCGTACCGCCTAAGTAGACCAGTGCCACCAGCAAGTCATTCCACACCCAAATAAACTGAAAAATGGCCAGGGAAGCGAGCGCGGGTACCGAAAGGGGCAACACAATCACCCGAAATGCAGTCCAGCGAGACGCGCCATCCAAAAAAGCAGATTCAAACAGATCTCGCGGAATCTCCGAAAAGAAATTACGTAACAAGTACACGGCCAGCGGCAAGCCATACCCAGTATGGGCTAACCAAATGCCAGGAAAAGTACCTGCCAAACGGGTCTTATTGTACAGCCGCAGAATGGGAATCAACGTCATCTGCAGAGGGACAACCAGCAGCCCCACAACAAGGATAAAAAGCGTGCGACGCAAGGGGAAATCCATCCACGCGAACGCGTATGCGGCCAAGGCTGCCACCAGAATAGGCAACACAGTTGCCGGCACCGTGATAATGATGCTGTTTACAAAGGCCCTGGCCATGCCCTGGGCTTCCAAAACCGCCTTGTAATTCTCCAGGGTAAACTGACCGGCAAGAAAAGGATTACGCAATACCGTCCACCACCCCGAAGAGAGCACGGCGTCCTGAGTGCGGAAAGAACTAATGAGCAACCCCAAAGTCGGGATAAACCAGGCCAAGGCCATCCCTACCAACACCACGTGTAAGGGCACGCGCGCAATAGACAACTCCAAACGCCGGATCATCGCAAGGCCTCCTCTTCTTGGAAGCGGCGGATGTTGATAAGCATAACAGGAATGATGGCTAACAACAGGATCACAGCAATTGCACTGGCCCGACCGTAATTGCGGAAATTGAACATCTCCTTGTACATGCGATTGGCCAGCACCTCCGTGCCGAAATCACCATTGGTCATCACGTAGACAATGTCGAATACCTTAAGCACATTAATCACCATAGTCGTTGTTACCACCGCAATAGTGGGCACCATGAGCGGCAACGTCACATAACGAAAAATCTGCCACTCATTTGCCCCATCCACCCGGGCCGCCTCCAGCAACTCCCTGGGAATACCTTTGTATGCTGCCGAAAGCACAACCATGCAAAAGCCAGTCCACACCCAAATGCCTACAACAATCAAAGCAAAATTGTTCACACTCCGATTCACCAACCAACCTACCGGCTCGCCACCGAGAGCGGTAATAATGGCATTGAGTAAACCTATCTGAGGGGCCCCCTTGGGTCGATACGCGTACACAAACTTCCAAATCACTCCCGCGCCCACAAAGGAAATCGCCATCGGCAGGAAGATGATGGACTTCAGTGGGGATTCGTAGCGCACCCGATCCGCCAGTACAGCCAGGAGCAAGCCGAATGCAACCACAAATACCGTAAAGAAGATTAGCCACAAAATATTGTTACGGAACGCAATATGCATTACTTTGGACGTGAGCGCCCATTTGTAATTGGCCCATCCCACAAAATGTTCTGACCGCTTATCAAAAAAACTATAGTACACAGTCCCTACAATAGGATAGACCAGATACACACCCAAAATGAGTAGCGCGGGGGCTAAATACAGCCAGGGGACCCAATCGCGCTTTTGGGACATGAGAGCCTCCTACTGTTCATGCGCACAAAAGTTTATTGAGTGAGCAAAGAGGCCGAGAAAAGACGTGACTCCCAGGCCTTAATACCTAAGCACCGGGCCAGGAGGCCCGATTGGACCTCCTGGCCCCTTGAACACACGCATTACTTGTACGCTTCCTGGGCCGCGTTCTCAATTTCTTCCAGCACCGCGTCCAGGTCGGCACCGCCCACGTAATCCAACACACCCTTCCAAAAAGCACCTGCTCCCACAGAAGCAGGCATCAAGTCAGAGCCGTCGAAGCGAGCCACCTTGGCGCTGACGATCATCTCCGCCATCTTGCGGGTCAAATCGTCGGGATACACGTCCAGGGACACATTCTTATTCGCGGAGATGAAGCCGCCCTTCTTCGCCCAGGCTTCCTGTGGCTCAGGCGAAGCCAGATACTCCACCAATTTGCGCGCTTCTGGGGTATCGTTAAGCATCACAATCACATCGCCAGCCACCAACGCGGGCGTGCCCCATTTCTCATCGATGGGCGGGAAGGGGAAGAAATCATAATCCTCACCCGGCTTCAAGCCCTTGGGGAAGAACCCCGTAATGAAGGACGCCTGACGATGCATGTAACATCCTGGCGGGTTGTCAAACATGGGTCGTGGCGCGTCGCCAAAGTTCGTGGACAATTCGCCTGTCGTACCGCCGTACACGTACTTCTCATTACGAGCGATTTTGCCGAAGTACTCCCACGCGGTCTTCACCGCAGGGTCGGTCCAGGGGATCTCGTGACGCACCCACTTATCATACACTTCAGGGCCGGCAGTACGGAGCATAATATCCTCGATCCAATCCGTGCCGGGCCAACCGCTGGCCGAACCACTCTCGAGGCCAATGCACCACGGAGTACCTCCATCGGCCACAATCTGGTCCGAGAGCGCAATCATCTCATCCCACGTCTTGGGGACCTTGTACCCCTTGGCAGCAAAAGCCTTAGGATTGTACCAGACCAGGCTTTTCACCGCGACCTTGTAGAAAATACCGTACACATGGCCATCATAACTGGCAATATCCACCCAGGACTGGCCGTAATCCTTAACGAGTTTATCCTTGTCCATAAAGGAATCCAGGGGGACCAACTTGCCCTCTGCCGCGAGTTCGTACAGTTGGCCTGGATTAGGGAGAATGGCCAAATCTGGCGGATTACCGGCTTCAATGCGCGTGGTCAGCACAGCCGCCAAATCGCGCGTGCCTTCGAACGCCATGCCAATCCCCGTCTTCTCAGTGAAGGGCAGAACCGCGTCTCGGAAATTCGTGTACTCGTCCCCGCCCCACACGCCTAAGACGGTCACCACACCCTTAGATGTGGGAACCTCCTTAGTAACGACCTTTGTCACAACCTTCTCAACTTCTTTGGTGACGACCTTCTCCACCTCCTTGGTCACCACCTTTTCTACTTCTTTGGTAACGACCACAGTCTCTTTAACCACTTTCACCTCGGGGGTAGGCTTCGCGCAGGCCGCGAGAATCACGGCCACAATGAGAATGGGAACCAACCACAACGTTTTACGCATGGCACCTCCTCCTTTCTACTGCATGATACATGTGTGATTCTTACAAAACACCAACGGAATTGGACGCCCGGTGAGAGCCGCAAGACTCTCGCACAATGAGCGTTGTTTCCAACAACACCTCTGTTGTTTCCACAGTACGCCCTTCCACAAGCGCGACCAGAAGCCGCGCGGCCTCCTCCCCCAATTGGCGTGCTGGCAACCGTACAGTAGTTAGGGGAGGATTAACATAAGCAGCCAGAGGGATATCGTCGAATCCTACTAAGGCCACATCGTCCGGCACGCGCAGGCCATGTCGACGAAGCGAGACCAAAGCCCCTAAGGCAATAGCATCACTTGCGGCGAACACCGCGGTAGGGGGGTCCTCCAAAGCCAGAAGGCGGTCCATCGCAGCCCGACCACTTTCCTCCCGAAATGCGCCAAAAGCCACCAGCGTGTCATCGTATGTCAACCCATGCTCCAACAACGCACGGCGATATCCCTCTAAACGATCCGCGCTGGCAGTGTAGTGGAGAGGTCCATTGGTGATAATGCCGATACGAGTATGTCCAAGGTGAATAAGATGGGAAACTGCACCATAAGCAGCGTGCACGTTATCCACATCCACAAAGGGGATAGGCACATCAGGCAAACGTCCCAAAAGGACAATGGGAAATCCATCCTCGTAAAGAGCGCGCAAGGCCGCGTCATCAGACCGGGGGCCGGAAAGAATAAATCCATCAATGCGATTTTCCAGAGCCAGGGCAGTGTACCCATCATCCTCTGGATTACTCATAGTTTCCAGGAGAATGCGATATCCGGCAGCCTGCGCTACGTGATTAATGCCCTGAAGTACCTGGGGAAGGAAAGGATCCGCAAAGACCTGTTCAGGTGATTGACAGAGGACCAGCCCCAGGGTCATAGAACGTTGACTGACCAAACTGCGGGCTGCTGCGTGAGGATGATAATTGAGTTGGCGAGCCGCTTCCAACACCCGACGTCGCGTCTCAGGTGATATGTGGACATTGGGCGCGTTATTGAGCACCAGCGACACCGTTGTCCGCGACACACCGGCCAACTGGGCCACATCCTTCGCGGTGACCCGTTTTCTGCGCCCCATAACAGTCCCCCTTCGCTCGGTCAGGCCGTTCTTGGTTCCGGCAATGGTTCCGCGGTGACGGCCCAGGGCTATCCCACCTCGTCGTGACCCGGTAGGTAACACGTGTCACTAACACGTGTTAGTATAGCAGGAACCCCACCGAATGTCAATATTGTGGTATTGTCAATATTGTGGTATAATGAACGCACCATCTGACGGCTTTTGTTCGCGGCCAAGGAGCATAAAATGCCCGTCATCGATGTAGACCACCTGACAAAATATTACGGGAGCGCCCGCGGTATTGTAGATGTCACCTTCCAGGTAGAAGAGGGGGAAATATTTGGATTCATTGGACCTAACGGAGCAGGAAAGACCACCACCATCCGTTTGCTTTTGGGGTTAATTTTTCCAACGCGTGGGGAAGCGCGCATCTTTGGCAAAGATGTATTCCAACAGGGGCCGGAGATCCGCAGACATGTTGGCTATCTCCCTTCTGAAGTCTTCTATTACGAAGGGATGAAAGTTATTGACCTCCTGCGCTATGCCGCCAGTTTTTATCCGGGGGATCACACCAAGCGCATCTACGAACTGGCCGAATACATAGAATTAGACCTCAACCGGCGTGTAGACGAACTCTCCTACGGGAACCGAAAGAAAGTCGGGATTGTGCAGGGACTGCTCCACAATCCTAAAGTGCTCTTCCTTGATGAGCCTACTTTAGGACTAGATCCGCTTATGCAACGCAAGTTCTTTAAACTCATTCGTGAAGAAAACCAACGCGGTGTAACCGTCTTCTTCTCCTCCCACATTCTAAGCGAAGTCCAACGCCTGTGTAATCGAGTAGGGATTATCCGTGAAGGACGTATAGTGGAAATTTCCGACATTCGCACTTTACAGCAAAACAGTTATAAGAAAATCCGCATCACAGCACGCGACATCTCCATAGAACCTCTTCGCGTACCTGGAGTAACCGATTTACACCAAGAAAACAGCACCATTCACTTTTACTATAAGGGAGATATCAACCGATTATTAAAGATTCTCGCGAATTTTCAAGTCACGGACATCACCATCGAGGATCCATCACTGGAAGAGATTTTCATGCATTATTACGAGTAAGAATCGATGAAACCAAACATATATATCCACGAACTCAAACAGCACATACACTCTGCCCTCTATTGGGCAATAGGCATTGTTGGGCTACATCTGCTTTACCTCCCCATTTATCCTGCATTTGCAAAACAATCCGAAGAAATGCAGCAATTAATAAAAAATTTCCCTCCAGAATTGCTCAAGGCCTTCGGAATGCATCAAATAGACTTTACGAAAGTGCTTGAATACTATAGCATGGTATTCTTAATAACACAGATTCTCCTCGCCATTCAAGCAAGTTACTACGGCGTTCAACTGGTTGCACGAGAAGAGAGTAAACGCACAGCGGATTTTCTACTCAGCATGCCAGTTAGCCGGAGCCAAATACTAACGAGCAAATTTCTAGCCGTGATAACTGCCTTACTTATCACGCAAATCATCGTATGGATAAGTGCCCTCTTCTCCATCGCCGCATTTCACGGTTCACATACATACTCAAGTGCAACCCTGTTTCTAATCCTATATTCCGCAATACCGTTCCAATTATTCTTCTTAAGCGTTGGCTTTGCCTTATCACAGGTTGCGAAAATCGACAAGAACGCGTCATCATATGCATTATTTATAGGCATTACAATGTACATAATATCCGCGCTGAGCAACATCATTAACGACACCAAACTAGAATGGATTACACCGTTCAAGCACTTCGACCCGACATATATCGTGAGGAACGGCCATTATAATCGCACCTTGTTCGCAGTAAATGTAATCATATGCGTTATAAGCTTATTGTTCGGATACCGGCGTTATCTACATCGCGACATTCCCGCCGTTTCCTAGAATTACCTAATAGAAGGGGTATATGCATGAAATCCATGTACATCCATGAACTGAAATCGAACACAAAATCGTTTGTGATTTGGATCCTGGTTATGGGCATTATCGTGACAACAGCAATGGTTAAATTCCGCGGATATTACAACAACCCGGAGATGACAAAGATACTAGATGCTATGCCAAGACCGTTACTAAATATGTTTGGCATCCATACTCTCGACATTACCACATTGAAAGGTCTTTTCGGCATATTATCACGATATACATACCTGATGGTATCAGCCGTGGGAATGCTATGGGGTAGTGGTGTCATCGCAAAGGAGGAAGCACAAAAAACAGCCGATTTCACACTCACGTTACCATTATCACGACGCACTATACTCACCGCCAAAGCATTGGCCACATTAACGCACCTCGTACTTTACGTGCTCGTATCTGGGTTTATCTTCTTTGTTGCTGCTTATCCATACCATCCAGATGCGACATTCTATTATTTTCTTGCCAAGAAATTAGCGGGAATGTTTTTCCTGGGCTGGATATTTTGGGCATTAGGAACATGTTTGGCCTGCACATTGCCAAAACCTGAACAAGCCCAAAACGTGGGCATCATGGCTGTACTCACACTGTATATCCTCGCCATGGTCCAGGGAATGCACCCCAAACTGAAATGGCTCCAATGGCTTACACCGTTTAAGTACTTCGATGCCCTGTACTTTTATCGGGGAGACCCATTCCCGCTAGGGAGGCTAAGCCTCCTGTTGGCGATAGGGGCAATGCTGCTGGGGTACGCTTATTACCGCTACGAACAGCGGGATGTGTACATATAGAAGAATGTCACACTGTTCTCAGTTGCGCTCATTTCCCAATCTCCCAGCATCCTGATATCATCCTCTTGTACACACCTATTGAGGAGAAAGCCCGATGAGCGAATACGACGCGTCCACACCCCAGATCCCACGTTTGGCCGGCACCCCGTTGCGTGCGTTCGCCACCCTGATAGAAACGCCCGGCCTCAATGCCCCTCTCCTCGCGACAGTGCGCAAGAACGCGGGAGCCACCGCGTTCTTGGCCCAACCTGTGGAGGAACCGCCCCTCTATTACCCCCACCACGAGCCGCCAGCCTCCCCGCCGCCACCTACATCCGACCTGGACGCGTGGCTCGCGGCCTGGTCCGAGGCCGCCCGGCTGGACATGCCCTTTCCTCGGGCCCGGGATTTTACCACTGCGTACCGCGCGGGCACACTCACCCCCACCCAGGTCGCCCAGCAGGTCATCGACGCGATCGCGGATTCGGACCGAGGAGAAAAGCCCTTGCGCGCGTTCATTGCCAGCGACGCGGAGGACATCCTGCGCCAGGCCGAGGCTTCCACTCGCCGCTGGCAGGAAGGTCGCCCTCTCAGCCCTCTGGACGGCGTGCCCATTGCCGTCAAAGATGAACTGGACCAGGTGCCCTACGGAACCACCGTGGGCACGAAATTCCTGGGAACCACGCCAGCCAGGGAAGATGCGACCGCGGTGGCCCGGTTACGCGCGGCTGGCGCCATCCTCGTGGGCAAGACCAACATGCATGAGATAGGCATCAGCGTCACCGGCATCAACCCCCATCATGGGGCCGTCCGCAACCCCTACAATCCGGGTCACATCGCTGGGGGCAGTTCAACTGGCTCCGCGGCTGCAGTGGCCGCGGGGATCGTCCCCATCGCGCTAGGTGTAGACGGGGGTGGGTCCATCCGCATCCCCGCCGCGCTGTGCGGCGTGATTGGGCTCATGCCCACCTTCGGCCGGGTGAGCGAGTTCGGGTCCGCTCCCCTGGATTGGAGTCTTTCCCACGTGGGTGTCATCGCAACGAACGTGGAGGACACCGCGCTCGCGTACGCGATCATCGCGGGCCCAGACCCACGCGACCCTCACACCCTGCACCAGCCGCCGGTCTCCCTGGACCGCGTTGCCTCGGCCGACCTGGAAGGCATCACCCTGGGCATCTTCCCGCCCTGGTTCCGCCACGCGGAGGACGCGGTGGTCGCCGCGGCCGAAGACGCGGTGGAACGCCTCACCCAGCTAGGTGCACGGGTGAAGGAAATCACCGTGCCCGACCTCACCGCGGCCCGTAGTGCCCACGCAATCCTCATCCTCTCGGAAATGGCTACAGGCATGGAACCTTACTACGACGCGCATCGACGGGATTTTGGCCTGGACGTGCGTATCAACTTGGCCCTGGGCCGATCCTTTGCCGCGTGGGAATACCTCCACGCGCAACGCATGCGCACCCGGATTACCCGTCACTTCCTGGCCGCGCTGGAGGACGTGGACTTAATCCTGACGCCTACCGTCTCCATGACCGCGCCCCCTATTCCTGAGGACACCCTCCCGGAAGGGGAATCCAATCTGTCCTTGGTTATTGCCCTTATGCGGCACACCTTCCCCACCAACCTGGCCGGCCTACCCTCCATCACTGTACCTGTAGGCTATCACAACGGCTTACCCATCGGCCTGCAAGCCATCGGCCGTCCGTGGGAAGAGCACCTCCTCCTGCGCTGGGCCGCAGCCCTTGAACGTCACATCCCACGGCGTGTCCCGGAAATCTTTCTTCCCGTAGGGAAATGAGTTGTTTCCAGTCCTCTGCTGAGCAGGCGGGTCTATCCGCTTGCTCAGCAGAGGACGTTCTCGTGGACTAAAAACCGTGGCGATAGCGTTCCCGCGCGCCCCTGATCCCCTTCCTTCCCTGTACTTCCCCCCTTCCATATTCGCCCCATCGGTGGATATCCGTTACAATATATCTTTGGTGAAAAATCACCAGAAATTCTGAGAAGACCTTGCCCCGCGTACACGGGAGCACAAGGGAGAGCCATGAAAAAGACCTATCACATCTGGACCATTGGCTGCCAAATGAACGTGGCTGATTCAAACCACGTAGCATCTCAACTGGACGCGCTCGGATATGAACCAGTGAGCACACCCGAGGAGGCGGACGTTATCGTTCTCAACACGTGCGTAGTCCGCCAGAGCGCGGAGAACAAAGTCATTGGCAAGTTGGGCGCGCTAAAACCCCTCAAACAGCGTGATCCCAACAAGACCATCGCGCTGATGGGGTGCTTTGTGGGCATCCGCCCCAACCCTAAATTGCAAGAACGGTACCCGTGGGTGGACGTATTCCTCCCGCCCTCGGAACCCGCGCCCCTTATTCACTACTTGACGGGGAACGGACACACCGAGGACATGCGGGAAGAGGATCGACGACGAACCGCGGAGCGGTGGCAGCTGCAGGACCGCCTTACCCAGTCCATGCGCCACCTGGCTCTGCACGGGGAAACCCCCGTCACCGCGTATGTTCCCATTGTCTACGGGTGCTCTTTTGCCTGCACCTACTGCATTATTCCTCTACGGCGAGGGAAAGAGCGCAGCCGTCCCCTGGAGAGCATTGTGGAAGAAGTTCAGGATCTGGTGCGCCAAGGCGTGCGAGAAGTCACCCTGCTAGGGCAAATTGTGGACCGCTACGGGTATGATTGGGGCGGGCGTCCTGATCTGGCAGACCTGCTCTACGCGCTGCACGACATTGAGGACCTGTGGCGTATCCGCTTCCTGACCAGCCATCCAAACTTTCTCAACGATCGCATCCTGAACGCGGTTGCAGACCTGCCCAAGGTCATGCCGCACATCGAAGTCCCCATTCAGGCTGGGGATGACGAGATATTGGCGCGAATGCGGCGGGGCTACACTGTAGCCGACTACTACCACCTGGTACATCACATTCGCGAGCGGGTGCCCGACGCGGCCATCCACACCGACATCATTGTCGGGTTCCCTGGCGAAACTGAGGAACAATTCATGGGCACTTACAAGGTCCTGGAGGACCTGCGTTTGGACAAAGCCCACATCGCCCGCTACTCTCCTCGGCCAGGTACTGTGAGCGCGCGCACCATGCCCGACAACGTGCCCGACGAAGAAAAGAGGCGTCGTCACCGCCTGCTGGAGGAACTGCAAGAGCGCATCCAACGGGAGAAAAACCAGGCCTTGGTAGGAACCCGGGTTGACGTACTCATCGAAGGCCAACGCAAGGGAAAGTGGGAAGGGCGCACACCCCAGAACAAAATCGTGTTTGTCGAGCATCCCGACAACCTACGCGGGAAACTGGTTCAAGTGGAAATCACCTGGGCTGGCCCGTACAGCCTGCGCGGCCGGGTGCAGGGAATAATTCAAAAATGAAAATCCACCATCTTTAATTCTCAATTCGCCTTTAAACTGGAGGACTAGATGACTGTCACAGCTGTGGTCGGCGCTCAATGGGGGGACGAAGGTAAAGGCCGGGTCGTGGATTATCTGGCCCAACACGCGGATATGGTCATTCGTTACCAGGGAGGTGACAACGCGGGTCACACCGTGGTCAACGAATACGGGACCTTCCGTCTGCACCACATTCCCTCCGGGATCTTCAACCCCAACACGGTCAACATTGTCGGCACAGGGTGCGTGGTTAACCCGGACACCCTATTAGAAGAACTGGCAGACCTGGAACGAGCCGGCGTGGACACGAACAACCTCTACCTGTCCAGTCGCGCGCACGTGACCATGCCCTATCACCGCCTGTTGGACGGGCTCCGCGAAGCGGCCCGGGGCGGTAAGGCCATTGGCACCACCAAGAGGGGGATTGGTCCCGTCTACTCTCACAAAGCCGCGCGGGTGGGCATTCGCCTGGGCGAACTGCGTTACCCGGATCGGGTTCGGGATCGCCTGCGCATTGTCCTTCCCCGGGTCAACCACGAACTGGAAATGTACGGCCATGCCCCCCTCCGCGAGGAAGACATCCTGGCCAAGGTGGCGGCCTGGCAGGACGCCATCGGCCACCGCATTGTGGACACGGTACCCATGATCCGCGCCGCGCTGGAACAGGGTCGTGATATCCTCCTGGAAGGGCAACTGGGGGCCATGCGAGACCTGGATTGGGGCATCTACCCCTACGTCACCTCCTCGAATCCCCTGGCCAGTTACGCGGCCGTGGGCGCGGGATTCCCTGCTCGCTACCTGGAGCGCATCGTTGGGGTAGTAAAAGCGTACAGCACGGCCGTAGGCGCGGGCCCCTTCCCTGTGGAATTAAAGGATGAGACGGGGGACAAACTGCGCGAGGCGGGCCAGGAGTACGGTGCCACCACCGGCCGTCCCCGACGTTGTGGCTGGTTTGATGGCGTGGCCATCCGCTACTCCGCGTGGCTCCACGGCTTCACCGAGATCGCAGTTACTAAACTGGACGTGCTGGACTCCTTCCCGGAGATCCGCATCTGCGTGGGATATCGCCTTCCCGACGGCACTATCACCCAGGAGATGCCCGATGTGCCCACACTGGAACAGGTGGAGCCTGTCTACGAATCCTGGGAGGGCTGGATGACGCCCACAGGAAATATCCGCCGCTGGCAGGACCTGCCCCATAACGCACAACGGTACCTGGAACGCATTGAAGAGTTGGCTGGCGCGCCCATTCGCTTTGTCTCTGTGGGCCCTGAACGCGATCAGATCATCCTGCGGTGAAGAACATGAGCCAACGCGCACTGCCCGACCTCTTCTTCACCCAAATGCGCACCCTGCTCGGCGACAAAGAGTTCGCCGAGTTCTACGACGCGCTGATGGCCTCCCCCACTGCTGCCATCCGCGTCAACACCCTAAAAATCAGCGTTGAGGACTTTCAGCGCATTTCCCCCTTTCCCCTGGAACCCGTGCCCTGGTGCCCAGAGGGATTTTACATCCCCAACGACGTGGAACCAGGCAAACATCCCTACTGGGCTGCAGGGCTTTACTACGTGCAAGAACCCACCGCGATGGCCGTGGGCATGGTGGCAGACCCTCAGCCATGGGAATGGGTCGCGGACCTGGCCGCCGCGCCCGGAGGGAAGTCCAGTCATTTACTGGCGAGAATGGAGGACAAGGGCTTCCTCCTAGCCAACGACATCGACCGCCGCCGCACCACCGTCCTGGCCCAGAACCTGGAACGTTGGGGCGCGCGTGTGTGGGTGGCCGCGAACGAACGCATCGAAAACCTGCACCCCAACTTCCCCGAAGTTTTCGACACCGTCGTGCTGGACGCGCCCTGCTCTGGCGAAGGCATGTTCCGCCGCAACCCTACCGTGGCCGACCACTGGTCCCCTCGAGCCGTAGAGGGCAACGCGCGGCGCCAGGGCCATCTACTGGACGCGGTGGCTCCCCTGGTTAAGCCCGGAGGATTTCTTGTCTACGCGACATGCACCTTCAATCCTGAGGAGAACGAAGCCGCGGTGGCCCGATTCCTGCGTCGCCACCCGGAATTCGCGCTGGAACCCGTGGACGACCTCCCTGGTGCATCCCCAGGCCGCCCTGACTGGGTAGACCCTAACCTGGCCCAGGGGATTCCCTTAGAACGCTGTATCCGTTTTTGGCCTCACAAGGTGCGAGGAGAAGGCCACTTCATCGCCCTAATGGTCAAGGAAGGATACTACCGTCCTCGACATCCCCTCAACGTGCCCGAACCCAAACGCCCTAAAGGGATGCCTCGACGAGCCTGGAACCTCTACCAACAGTGGTGTGAGGACACCTTGACCGAGATGCCCCGAGTGGCCGGGCTCATGCTCGTGGGCGAGAACCTCTACGCGTGCCCCATCAACCCCGGCCGCCTGGAAGGTTTGCGTATTTTGCGGCCGGGCTTATGGCTGGGTCAAGTCAAACAAACCGCGTTCATCCCCGACCACGCTCTGGCCATGTGGCTTAAGCCCGAGCAGGTCAAACGACGATTGGACTTGAGCCTGGAGGACCCGCGGGTAGAAGCCTACCTGCGCGGGGAACAACTGGACGCGCCCGGCGACGATGGCTGGGTGCTCATCACTGTGGATGGATTTCCCCTGGGGTGGGGCAAACGCGTTCGAGGCGTGATCAAAAACCGCTATCCCAAACACCTGCGCTGGACGTGGTGAGGAGCGATGACCGAGAAACAGCCCGAACGTCGCATCCAGGACCTACTGGCATTCCTGTACGGCCCCCGTGTGGGACAGGACACGTGGGAGCAGTTACGCGCGCGGCTGCACGAATTCCGGGAACGCCATCCTCACCTGCGAGAAAACGTTCCCCCCCCTCATGAACGCCTCACTGAACGCGACGCGATTCTCATCACCTACGCGGACCAAATCCGCGCGCCCCACCAACCGCCCCTGCGCATCCTGGGCGACTTCCTCCACCGAACCCTGCGCGGCACCATCAGCGGAGTGCACCTCCTCCCCTTCTTCCCCTACTCCTCGGATGATGGCTTCTCTGTCATCGACTACACGCAGGTCAACCCTGAGTTCGGCACCTGGGAGGACGTAGAACGCATTGGGCAGGACTTCCGCCTCATGTTCGACGCGGTCATCAACCACGTCTCCCGGGAGAGCGCGTGGTTCCAGGCGTTTCTGCGCGGGGAAGAACCGTACACCGACTACTTCATTGTCGTGGACCCGAACACCGATCTTTCCCAGGTGGTGCGGCCCCGGGCTACCCCCCTGCTCACCCCTGTGGAAACCGCACAGGGCATCAAATACGTGTGGACCACCTTCAGTGCGGACCAGATCGACCTGAACTATCATAACCCGCGCGTGCTCCTGGACATCATCGATGTGCTTCTGCTCTACGTGGAAAAGGGCGCGGAGATCATCCGCCTGGACGCGATCGCCTACTTGTGGAAGGAAATCGGCACCCCCTGCATTCACCTGCCACAAACCCATGCCATCGTCAAACTTTTCCGAGCGATTTTTGACGCGGTCGCTCCCGGAGTACTTATCATCACCGAGACCAACGTGCCCCACGAGGAAAACATCAGTTACTTTGGCAACGGCCACGATGAAGCCCAACTGGTGTACAACTTTACCCTGGCCCCCCTCGTACTCCACACCTTCCGCACGGGCAACGCGCGACGACTAAGCGAATGGGCCGCCACCTTGGCCACGCCATCAAACACCACCGCGTTCTTCAACTTTATCGCGTCCCACGACGGCATCGGCGTCCTCCCCGCGCACGGCATCCTCACCGAAGGGGAAATCCAGGCCTTAGTGGATATGACCTTGGCCCACGGCGGACAGGTATCCTATCGCGCGCTGCCTGACGGCAGCAAGAGCGTGTACGAACTGAACATCACCCTTTACGACGCGCTCAACGATCCACAACACCCCAATCCTCAAATCGATGTTCGGCGTTTCCTGGCCTCGCAAGCCATCATGCTCAGCCTGGCAGGCATCCCAGGCATTTACGTCCACAGCCTCTTCGGGTCCCGCAACTGCCACCGCTGCGTGAAAGAGCGGGGATACCCTCGAGCCATTAACCGGGAGAAATTCACCCAGGCGGACCTGGAACGCGCGCTCGCGGATCCTCAGGACCACCGGGCGCAGGTATTCGATGGGTATCGCCATTTGCTCAGGGTGCGACGAGAACATCCCGCGTTCCACCCCAACGCGAAGCAACAAATACTACACATAAACGAGACCGTGTTCATTATCCGCCGCGAGGCTGAAGACGGCGATGTAATCCTTGCCCTGGTCAACGTATCGCACGAGGAACAGCACTTACACATACCTGTGGCCGGACTGTCTGCGAAAACATGGCAAGACATTCTATCCGGTGCTCAATTTCACGTTCAACACAGCACGTTACACGTACATATGAAACCCTACGAATACCTGTGGTTGGTACCCAAACGCTCATTCTCCTAACTTAGAGCCGATAAAACCCCGGGCACCACGCAGGAATACCTCTATCTCTAAAGGGCGTTTTCCTGCAAGTTGCACTCTGACCAATTCCAACACCCCTTCGCCGGTGACAACAGCGGCCCGGCTATTCCAGGGAATCACCGTGCCTGGAGATGCGTCAGAGGACACGTCAGGATGAGGTCGAGCCGCCAGGATTTTTAGGGTCTTCCCACGCCAGAGGGTCATCGCTGTAGGCCACGGCTGGAACGCACGCACTTTACGTTCAATAACGACCGCGGATTCTGTCCAGTCAATCCACCCATCTTGCTTACGCAACATGGGCGCATAGGTGGCCAGCGCATCGTTCTGGGGACGGGGCTGAATTTCCCCCCTCACCCAACGTGGTAATGTTTCTACAAGGAGATCCGCCCCTAAACGGGCGAGCCGCTCTCCTAAAGTAGCCGTGGTGTCGTCTGGATGAATGGGCTCCTCTCGCTGGGCTAAAATGGGCCCTGTATCCACCCCCTCATCCATTAACATAATGGTTACCCCTGTCATTTCATCTCCAGCCAGAATAGCAGCAGCAATCGGAGCCGCACCACGCCAGCGCGGAAGAAGGGAGGCGTGAACGTTCAAACAGCCGTAAGGCGGCAAATCAAGAATGGCCTTTGGCAGGATGAGACCAAAGGCAGCCACGACCACTACATCTGGATGCCATTCCCGGATGGGAATCTGCATCTCTGGCTTGCGCAGGGTGCGGGGTTGGTGGATGGGGATTCCGTGCTCTAAGGCCACTACCTTGACCGGGGAAGGCACCGGTTTGCGAGAACGCCCTTTTGGTTTGTCTGGACGCGTTACAACCCCCACAACGTCCACAGACGGGTTTGCAAGCAACTGTAACAATGTGGGCACAGCAAACTCCGGTGTCCCCATGAAGACCACACGCAACCCCATAATCCCCTCCGTTATTTCCCAACACGTTTTGCGAGATTGTACCACATACCCCCAGTGGGTCGAATTTTGCCATAACTTTTCTGTCTACCAACGAGGAGACAGGACTGCCCACCTTCTATCAGGCCAACCCGCGATTGCAGGACCACCTGCTCGGGCAGGGTATAGGGTTTGGCAAACCCCTTGGCTCTCCATATAATGCACTTGAGTACTTTCGTGCACACATCGAGGAAGGCACCGGTGATTTCGCTAACCCAAAAACGCTGGCGCGTGAAGCCTCGCGCACCACAAGAGCAATTCAATCGTCTCTCCCACCTTCCCCCTGTACTAGTGCAACTTCTTTATAACCGAGGCTTGACAGAACCGGCAGAAGTACACGCCTTCCTAACATATGCCCTGCCACCGGACAATCCCTTTCGGCTGCGGGATATGTCCAAAGCCGTAGACCGTATTCGACGAGCAATTCGAAAGGGAGAAAACATTGTAGTATATGGCGATTTCGACGCGGATGGGGTCACATCCAGCGCGTTGATGGCGTTGACGTTACGGGCGTTGGGTGCCAGGGTCCGGGTCTACATTCCTCATCGGGTCGACGAAGGATACGGGCTGAACAAAAAGGCCATTAAGAAGATAGCGGATGCAGGAACACACCTGCTTATAACCGTAGATTGCGGAATCCGGTCCGTTGATGAAGTGGCCTACGCCCAAGCCCTGGGTATGGATGTGGTGCTAACTGATCACCACTCTATAGGTCCACAGATCCCTCCCGCATATGCAGTTATTAACCCAAAGCGCGAAGATGATCCGTACCCGTTTAAAGGGTTGGCCGGAGTGGGCGTTGCATTTAAACTAGCGCAGGCGCTGTTACGTGTTGAACAGCATGTCCCGTTGCGCAAACGAGGGGAAGTTTCGTTAGTCGAACAGGACTTACTGGACTTAGTAGCACTGGGGACCGTCGCCGACATTGTCCCCTTAATCGGTGAAAACCGCTCGCTGGTTGCACGCGGGTTAGAACGGCTCAACCAGCCCCAACGCCCGGGGTTGCTCGCGCTGATGGAAGCAGCAGGCGTGCACCCGGGAACTGTGGACACTATGACCATTGGGTTCATGCTGGCCCCTCGTATTAACGCGGCCGGACGCTTATCTTCCGCCAAACTCGCGTATCGCCTGCTCATGGCTGAAGAGTTGGGAGAAGCTTTAACTCTGGCTTCCCAATTGAACACCTTGAACCGTCAACGTCAATATCTCACCCAACAGGCCGTCCAAAGAGCCCAGGCTCAACTGGCAGAACAATCAAGTAGTCCTCTGTACATTGTGGCCGATCCGGAATTCTTGCCGGGGATTGTTGGTCTTATTGCCGGAACGATTACAACCGCGACCTACCGCCCGACGATCGCCATTCACTTGGAAGAGGAACAAAGCCGCGGTAGCGCGCGTAGCATTCCGGAATTTCACATTACACACGCTCTAGACCAAGTGGGTGATTTACTGGTACGGTATGGAGGCCACGCGGCGGCTGCTGGTTTTACAATAAAAAATCAAAATCTACCTCTACTTCGTGAACGACTCCAAGAAGTCGCCTGGGAACAGTTGGGAGGAACGCTCCCCGAGCCCACGCTAGAAATGGAGATGGAACTTGACTTGCGCCGAGTTGACTGGGCACTATTCGAACAGATCCAGCGCTTGGCGCCCTTTGGCGAGACCAATCCAGAACCCATCTTTCTCTCCCGTGGGTTACACGTGCTTGAAGCTCGAGCGGTGGGCAACGAAGGCAAACACCTTAAACTAACGCTCAGTACTGGACATCGCCAATGGTCAGGCATCGCGTTTAAGTTGGGCCATTTGGCCAACACCTTACCACGCCGTGTTGATGTCGCTTACCATTTAAACGTTAACGATTGGAACGGACAACGAACTTTGCAGTTGGTGGTGGTGGATATCGCTGCCAGTCAAAAATAAGCGGGATGTTGGAGATAGGAGGAGAGAAAAAGGTATATGAGCCAGAACAATACTTCTAGATGGCGCCCTATTCATGCGGGCTTTATTTTTGCCGGTATTGCAACTCTGCTTATAGTTATGGGGATATTTGAAGGTCACGTTCCATTAACCCCACGCTCGGTCGGTATAGCGTTGCTCATTGGAGCCGGAAGTTGGGGAGGCATTGCGTGGTTGGTGGCCTCAACGCTGTGGGACGTAGAAACAGACACCGAGAGGGAAGAGGAGGAGATTAAACACCTATGACTCGATATCCCTGGTTACGCGATATACAAGCCGTTCTGCTGGACGTGGACGGTGTGTTGTACCGGGGTGCATACATTATTCCCGATGCGTATGCCTTTCTGGAATTTTTGACTTCTCTCCGAATACCCTTCCTATATGTTACGAATAACAGCACAATGGATGCAGCAGGATATGCAGATCGCTTGCGCCAACGTGGGTTCCCCGCAGCCCCAGAACAGGTCATTGGTTCAGCAGAAACCACTGCCCATTTGTTAGCGCAACGCTACCCACACCGTCCCCCGGTATTTGTGATAGGTGAAGAAGGACTCCAGCAAGCGTTGAAGAGCCAACACTTCCCCATTACGGAGCGATCTGAGGATGCGGAAATCGTTGTCAGTGGGATGGATCGATCTCTGACTTACAACCAACTGGCCGAAGCGACGTACGCGATACGAAGGGGGGCAGCCTTCTACGCCACGAACCCCGATCGCACTTATCCCACAGAACGAGGTCTAGCTCCAGGAGCCGGCTCGATTGTGGCCGCGTTAGAGGCGGCCAGCGACCGCACTGCTATTGTCGTGGGCAAACCCGAACCGCCTATTTTTCACCTCGCTTTAGAGCGCGTTGGGGTAACACCGGAAAAAGCGCTGATGATAGGAGACCGACTGGAGACAGATATTCGGGGGGGCAAACGGGTAGGGATGCACACAGCCCTGGTGCTCACGGGCGTCACCCAGAAACCGCCTCCGCCAGGCCCCGACACGCCAGATATTGTCGCGCGGAACCTGGCGGAGTTACGGCGGTGGTGGGAAGAGGCCCTCCGTGCAGTAGAGTGACAACGGGGGGCAGAAGAGCCTCGTGCCCTATACGCGATGCTGAGCACCAGCGCTTCGTGCCCTATACGCGGTGCTGAGCACCAGCGCGCTGAGGCCACATTCGTGGTAAGGCAATGTGAAAGACACTGCCTTTCCCCGGGCCATCACTTTCAGCCCACACCCGCCCACCATGAGCGTCGATAATCGCTTTACACAAAGCTAGGCTTATGCCTAAGCCACCAAAGGAACGAGTGGCAGAACGATCCGCCTGGAAAAACGGCGCGAATATTCGCCGAAGCACGTGAGGAGACATACCGATACCTTGATCGGATACGCTAACCCGCACTTCTTCAGCATTCTCCCACACGTGTATTTGGACCATAGGTTGTTCTTTGGAAGAAGTACGCCGCCTTACTACCCGACCAAATTTAATGGCGTTCTCAACGAGAATATCCAGAGCAATTTGCAAGAATCGAGCGTCGCCTAGTGTGTAGGCCATTGGGACATCTAGTTGCAATGTAAGGCGCAACCCGGCTTGTTGGGCTTCGGTCCGCCACTGAAACGCGCGGTCCCTCACCAAGGAAACCAGATTCACCGGAGCCTTGTAAAAATTCACGCGTTGAGCGCCCAATGCGTGCAACCAGATAAGACGTTCAACGGTGGTATGGAGTTGGCGCGCGTTGCGTAACATAGCGATAAAAATTCGTCGTTGTTCCGGTGAGACAGAATCCTCATTTGCTAACAATTCCAAGTAACCCAAGAGCACGGTTAAGGGAGTGCGCAATTCGTGTTCTAGGGCTTCAACAGCATCTAGCGTCCATTTAAATCTCGAAGTAGGGTTTGCCATGGATGCAGGTACCTGTTGCATGGCCGCCGTCTGTCTCCTCACCAGATATTACGTCAATGACACATTGTAACGGGGGCCTAAGTATGAAGGCAGGCTTCGCTCGTCACGGGTAGGACCTAATTGTGACTGTAACCACGCGCTAACTTGGGAAGCGAATTCCTGAAAATCACGTGCTTGGAGTCCCGCAAGAAATCGCATCTCCTCATTTGTCAGGCGAAAAGGTTGTCCCATATATCCTACCTGCAGCGCTTTCGATGGGTCGGTCAACAACTGGCGGCGAAAGCTCTCGCTAATAGCACCAGCGCACACCACGCGCTCCAGTTCACTATAAGCTCTCATGTATCCCTCCTCGTCCTATCGATAACAATTTATGCCCGGGCAGGGCCCAAAACGTCCCACGCAAGGATGAGAATACCTAGCCAAATAAAAAGATCCCCCACGCTCAAGGCCGTTGGCCAAGGAAACGGTGGGGGAACAACCAAAATATCCGTTAGAAACCAAAACCGAGTTTGATCCCGCGAGAGTACAATGTCCTTGGTCCCTCGCGGGACTATTCCCAGACGCCAATCTTCTGCGCTTGTTGAAGGGTGTATGCGCGTTAGAGTTTCTGGCGAGACGGGCATCAACCCGCCATTTGCCACTACGGCAATAAAATTAAGGACAACTCCGATGGTCAGGATGCGTATGGACCACAAATGTCGGTTGCTCCAACCAAACCACAGGAGCAACACATAGGAAAGAACGAGCAGCCCGCTAACGATATCCCGCGTCCACCACCCCCTCAACAGGGGAACCTGCAACAAAAACGCGGCAATGACTACCCAAACATGGCGAATATGCCGGGCCTTTCCTTCCCCCGCCCTGATCCCCTTTATCCCCCATGTCACCAGCAACGACGTCAGGATCAGCAGGGTGAATAATCGCATCCACGTATCCTTAATGTGGAATGTTTAGCAGTAGTAGCAGCCCAGTGAACCGCCCAACGGCGCCCCTGCGGCAGCAGCAAGGGCAAGCAAAGCACCCACAAGCCAGATCAGGCGCACTTTGCGAGGGTCACTTAACACCGCGTAGGTTCGGGACATCACCTTCTTCATGGCTGGCCTCCTTTATTGAATACATGCACAATATGGCATTGTTGTTGACGTACGAGTAACGTTATCGAAGCCTATTATAGCCCTGTGTTCATTACCCGGACGTTACCGCCGCGTTACCGGAGGCCGCCATATTCACACGCGCATATCCAAAATGTCCTCGTAGAGCGTTATAGTCGCTGGAGCGGGGTCAATTCCCAAGTCATCTCGAAGAAGACGCCTCAGGCGATGAAAACTCTCCATGGCCGCGGCCCGATTTCCCGAACGCGCGTAAGCCATCATTAACCCCTGCCACGCTTCTTCGTGATAAGGTTCAGATTCCACAACCTGCTGGTACAAGGAAACCGCAGCCAAGTACTCCCCCCGTTGCATGCGCAACTCGGCCAAGGAGAGCAAAGCGGAGAGATATCCATGATATAGTCGTTCTCGCTCCAATCGGGCCCAGTCCGCATCCACATCCTCTAAATAAGGTCCGGCATAAAGGGAAAGGGCTTGTTCATACCATCGAATGCGTTCTTGAGGCTCCTCGCCACGAGCGGCTTTTCGAAGGGCGTCCTCAAAAGCCCATACATCATACCAAACATCGTCAGGCAAAATAATCCGAATCCATCCTTCTTGAGTTTCAACAGGACAAATACCATGACGTAGACGGTAAAGGGTCACCCGCAATGTACTATCAGCCCTGGAACGCGAATGGCCACTCCAAAAAATTTCCAGCAGTTCATCCTTGCGTACAGGATGAGGATGTCTAGCAAGTAAAAAAAAGAAAACCTCTTTAACTATCCGACGTTGAGGTAATGCCTCCTTGCCAGACCTTAGAATTCGACCGCGACCAAAGGCGTAAATCTCCAATTTCTCAAGTTCTACAAGTTCGGAGGAAATTTCAGTTGGAGGTGTTGATATTGAAAGTTTCGGCAATCCAATCCGTTTTTTGCGCGACAACTCCAAAATTCTGTCTAATAGTGATGTATACACTTTCTCATCTCTCAGCCACTGAACAAACGTCGACATATGCACAACTTCAGATAATACAATTCCCAGCATTTTTGATTCATCTGCTAACTTCAATGCATTACTAGCAATTCTCAACGCATCTGCTTTATCGCCCATTAGGAAACAGGCATAAGCACGATTAATGAGTGCACTTATTAAATCAGGAATTACGTTTGCTTTCTTCAAAATGCTTATCGCGGAAATCAAATATTTATTAGCATGATGATAGTCTCCCATCCGAATAAACATAATACCCATAGCAATAAAATACATTCCTTTAAGGTGGGGAGATTCCATACTATTTAGCATATGTTTTGCACTATCCAAAACTTCACGAGCACTATCCATACGACTATTGTAAATTAACACTTTTGACTTACCAACTAAAGATTGAACCAATATATCATAATTTCTCTCTTTTTGGGCACGAGAAATTGCATTATCGTAAGCCTCCTCAGCATCCTTATATCTCCCCATACTGCATAACAAATCAGCAAGTCCTGCCAAAACTATAGATTCTCCCCGCAGAACACCTTCTTGCTCTATCTGTTTCAACGCTCGGTTATATATTTCTTCTGCTTTTAACCAATCACCCTGAGCATAGTATATAACACCCAAACCGTTCAAAGATTGCACATAACCGCTTTTGTTGCCTAATGCCGACCAATGCTCAATTGCTTCGTCATAAGATTTCTTGGCTTTATCTAAATATCCTAGCAAGAAATATGTACATCCCAACCAATAACAAGAATACGCCAATCCCAGAGAATCCTTAGAAACACGGAACCGCCTATAAGCATCACTGAATGCCTTTTCCGCTTCTCTCAAAGAACCTGTATAATATAGAGCCGCCCCCCTAATTTGTAACATTCCCCCATATAAAGCTTCGCGCTCCTCTCCTAGTGGAAGTGCTTGTAAATTTTTCAGGCCTTTATCAGTGACACGTATAGCTTCCCGATAACGCCCATCATACACATAAGCCACACCACGTCGCAATAACAACCGGGCCACTTGATCCGCCCTACCTTGTTCCTGAAAAATCTCCGTCGCACGGTCATATAGCAGCAGAGCTTTCTCTATTTCCCCCCGCTCAGCATAGATCAATCCTTCCAGGGCTAACAATTGAGGATGGGCGTCCAGTACGGTAGGTGGCAACGCCTCCAACCAACGCAATAACGTGTCCCACCGCCCCGCAGCAAACAAATCCCGTTCCACACGCTCTAAGACCCGGGCGGCCTCTTCGTGTGCCTGAATCCGTATGTAGGCATCAATGGCCCGCTCCCATTCACCACTCTCACCGTATAGATGCGCCGCCTTCAACGTGAGGGCATGAAAACGACGGGGCTCCGAACGCTGAAGGTACATTCGGAGAAAATCCCGAAAAAGACCATGATAAGCATAGGTGTTCTCATCAATGCGAACAATGAACAAGTTCTCCTGGATTAATCGCTCCAGAATAGCCGCGGAATTCTCGCTATCCAAGAGAGCATCACAACGCTCTGGCGTTAACTCCTCCAGGACAGAGGTATCCAGCAAGAACTTTCGAACCATCGGACTCTGGCGAGCCAGAACTTGCTCTGCTAAGTATTCGTACACATGACGCCGAGCCGCGGTGCCATCAAGGGCTTGGGCCAACAACTCCCGCCATCCCACTCGTTGCGCCGTCAACAAAATGCCTGTAATCCACCCATCACTGTACCGTGCCAAATCCTCAGCGCGATCCAAGGGCATGTTTAAGTTGTAATTCTGCTTGACCAGCGCTTGAATCTCCTCCGGAGTGAAACGGAGAGCCTCCATGCCCAGGCCCACCATCTCTTGCCGCGCCACCATCAAGGCAATGTTTGGAATGGCAGGCACTGTACGGGAGAGGATAATGAAGTGTACATTTTCCCCTATATACTGGAAAAGCAAGGAAAGAAATTCGCTAATCGTAAAATCCTCAGCCACCTCGTGAAAATCGTCTAAGACAACGATGAGGTACTCAGGAACTTCGTACAGTTCATTGGCCAAAATACCCGCCAGCGCGTGTAAATTTTGGCGAATGTCTGTGGTATTCTCTAACGCGGCTAACGTCCGTTGACCGAAACCCGGCACGCGAAGACGAATGGAGGCTATAAGATAGTCTAAAAATACTCGCGGATCGGCATCGTAACGATCTAACGCGTACCAACATACGTGGGCATCAACCTCATGGGCAAAATCCACCACTAAACTTGTTTTACCGTATCCCGCGGGCGCGGCCACCACAATGAGTTTCCGGTGGATCTGCGAATGCAAAAAATCCACCAAGCGAGAGCGGCGTAACAAATCAGAACGACGCGAGGGGACGAGTATCTTCGCCAGGATGATGGGTGTCCGGGATTGCATGGATAGCCCCCTTTAAAAACCGCCAACCCAATGCGCTTCATCAGGCGCAGAATCCACTTATAGGGTACACTATTCATTAAGAGCAAGCAAGCACCAGCAGTAGCGAATTGGACGTCAGGCACACCCGAGTGTGCCAAATAAATAACGAATTGCTAGCGTTTTTCTAACATCTTTGGTTTATACTAGGAGTTGATTGCACCAGAAAAATGGACACCACTCCAAGCCGCCAGGTGTCCCATCCATCCTGACGGGATAAAAAGGAGGCCACCATGGACCAGAATCCTTTGCGGCAACTGCAAAATCTAGGCCAGAGTGTCTGGCTGGACATGATCCGTCGTCATATGCTCCTCTCTGGTGAGTTCCAACAACTCATTGAGGAGGACGGTATCACCGGTGTCACCTCAAACCCAACTATCTTTGAACAAGCCATCACCGGCAGCGATGATTATGACGCCTCCATCCGCACACTTGCGTTAAACGGCATAAGCGCTTTTGGAATATATGAAGCATTAACTATCGAAGATGTACGCCTGGCCGCAGACTTACTATTTCCCGTCTACCTGGCTACTGAAGGTCTAGACGGTTACGTCAGTTTAGAAGTTTCGCCCCACTTGGCATACGACACGTACAGCACCATCACCGAAGCCCGACGTATCTGGGAAGCCGTTGATCGCCCCAACCTGATGATTAAAGTACCTGCCACTAAGGAAGGCATCCCAGCCATCCGTGAACTCACACGCGAAGGCATTAACGTCAATGTCACTTTGCTTTTCAGTCTGGAACGATACAAAGAGGTATTAAATGCCTATATGGAAGGATTGGAAGCCCGCTTGGAAAAATCCCTCCCCATTAGCACAGTACGTTCGGTGGCCAGTTTCTTTGTCAGCCGCATTGATGTGAAAGTCGATGCTTTGTTGGAAGCGATTATCCAGGAAGGAGGAGAACGGGGCGCACAGGCTCAGACATTACTCGGTGAAGCCGCCGTGGCCAGCGCTAAACTCGCATACCAAATTTACAAAGACGTTATGGCCTCTTCCCGTTGGGCCCATTTGGCATTGCGAGGCGCCAATCCCCAACGTCTCCTATGGGCAAGTACTAGCACTAAGAATCCAAGTTATAGCGATGTGAAATATGTGGAGGCCCTTATTGGTCCCAACACCGTCACTACAGTGCCCCTCAAAACTCTAAATGCCTATCGAGACCACGGAAACCCAGCCCTGCGTTTAGAAGAAGGTCTAGATCACGCCCAAAAAGTCCTGGAAACGCTGGATTCCCTGGGAATCGATATGGACAAAGTCGCTCAGGAGTTGGAGGACGAAGGGGTGGAAAAGTTCATTAAATCCTATGACCACCTCCTGGCTGCTATTGAGGAAAAACGGGCCGAAGCCATGCATGCCCCGCTGGCACAACAGACCCTGGACTTAGGGGCCCTCCAAAGCGACCACCGAAAACGCCTGGAGAACCTGCGGAACCAACGCTTCATCCAACGACTGTGGCAAAAAGACCCAAGCCTGTGGAAGAAAGAACCTGAAGCCCAGGACATCATCCGCAACGCGCTGGGCTGGCTAGATGTCGTAGCCCACATGGGGGCAGTATATCCTGATTTGCTCCTCTTTGCTCGAGAAATTCGAGAAGCAGGCTTTCAACACGTGGTTCACATTGGCATGGGAGGTTCCAGCCTGGCGCCATTGCTGTTCCAAAAAGCATTCTCTCCGGGAGAGGGTGGACTTCCCTTGACCGTTTTGGACACGACAGATCCCGCAACTATTCGCCAAGTGGAAGCCAGCATCCCTCTGGAACGTACACTGTTTATCATCGCTACAAAATCCGGAACAACTGCCGAAACCATCGCGTTGCGCGATTATTTCTACGCTCGGCTAAAGGAAATTAAAGGCCGGGCCGCGGGCGAGAATTTCGTCGCCATCACTGACCCGGGCTCACCGCTCATTGACCAAGCCCGACGTCAACGATTTCGCCGTGTGTTCAAGAATTTCCGGGATATTGGGGGGCGCTATTCGGCTCTTTCCTATTTTGGGTTGGTCCCTGCTGTGCTGATGGGCATTGATATAGGTGCCCTGTTGGAGCGCGCGAGCCGAATGGTCTACGCCAATGGAAAGCAAGTCGCCGAAACAGACGCACCCGGGATCATCCTGGGGGCTGCCTTAGGGGAATTGGCCCTTCAAGGGAGGGATAAAGTGACGTTCATCACCTCCCCGACACTCACATTTTTGGGATTATGGCTGGAACAATTGATTGCAGAAAGTACTGGCAAAGAGGGCAAAGGCATTTTACCTGTTGCCCTGGAACCCGTAGGGGCACCTGAGGTCTACGGTTCAGATCGGACGTTTGTTTACATTTACCTTAAGGAAGAGGCAGACCCACAAGTACGGGAGCAGTTAAACGCACTGCAAGGGAAAGGACATCCGATCATCACTATTGAACTGGAAGATGTGTTGGATGTTGGACAGGAGTTCTTCCGTTGGGAGGTTGCAACAGCCACTGCAGGAGCGATTTTGGGCATTAACGCGTTCGACCAACCTAATGTGCAAGAGAGTAAGGACAACACCAACCGATTAATTCAACAAGTGGCCGAGAGTGGTGCACTTCCAGAGCCCGAACCTACACTGGAATATCAAGGCCTAAAGTTCTTTGCAGACCAAACTGCAAGCAGTGCAGAGGAGTTGTTAGGGCGCTTCCTGAACCAAGCACAACCAGGTCATTACTTCGCTATTCAGGCTTACATGACAGAAACCGACGAAATCACTCGACTATTGCAGGATCTTCGCTTGCAGATCCGAGATCACAAACGCTTGGCCACAACATTAGGATATGGCCCCCGGTTTCTCCACTCAACAGGACAATACCATAAAGGGGGCCCAAACACGGGTCTTTTCCTACAGATTACGGTAGAGGATGTGGAAGATGTGCCCATTCCAGACCGTCCCTACACTTTTGGCACGTTTAAACGGGCACAGGCTCTAGGGGATCTGGAAGCCTTACGCCAACACGGCCGCAAGGTTATCCGAGTCCACCTAGGTAGCAATTGGCTGGAAGGTCTGCGTCAACTGCACGGGCTTATCCAGCAAGCGCTCAGAGGGTAAATTACAGGAAGAGATGCCGCAGTAGGGGGAGAAGGAGGTGATCTTCTCCCCCTACTGGAAGAGGAGTATGGGCCAATGGCTTCTAAAGTTGAACAAACTGTGATTACGGAAAAATTGGGATTAAAGGAACTTGTGGCCCTAGGCGTGGGCGGAATGGTAGGAGGCGGTATTTTTTCCGTATTGGGTTTGTCTGTTAGCCTCTCCGGCCATGCCGCCCCGCTTGCGTTTGTATTAGGGGGCATTGTGGCGCTGCTAACAGGTTTTTCATACGCCCATCTAGGCCTTGCATTTCGGTCGGATGGAGGTAGTTTCACGTATTTGGAACACGCGTTTAAGAATAAGAATGTCGCAGGGATTGGGGGATGGCTTCTCATTGTAGGCTATATTGGCACTATGGCGCTTTACGCGTACACCTTTGGTGTGTACGGAACAGCTATGCTTGGCCTCGGGCAAACAGGTGGACTATGGCATCACGTGTTGGAAACTGCTGTCTTGCTCGTCTTTCTGGGCATTAATTTGTATGGGGTCCGAGCAACAGGGACTACTGAGGATATTCTTGTGTTAGTTAAAGTGGCCATTTTGGGACTGTTCGCTATTGTAGGGATAATCCATCTCCAAGCGCAAGATTTAACGCCTTTTGTAAATAAGGGTGTCGCCGGCATTTTCATGGGATCTGCACTCATTTTTGTGGCTTATGAGGGTTTTGAACTTATTCCCAATGCAGTGAATGAGATGGAGGAGCCGCAGAGAAATCTGCCAAAGGGTATTCTCTACTCTATTCTGATAACTACGTTGATTTACGTGTTAGTGGCCCTTGTTGCTATTGGCAATCTCAACGAGGAGCAAATTATTCACTACAAGGAGTATGCTCTAGCAGTAGCGGCACGACCATTTTTAGGTCATGTAGGATTTCTTTTGATAGGTTTAGGTGCGCTTTTGTCCACATCCTCGGCCATCAATGCCACGCTGTTTGGCACGGCTCGATTAGCGAAAGTAATGGCCCAGGAGGATGAATTGCCTAAAGCATTTTCCTACACAGCGCGGACTAAGCCGGTTCCTTGGGTAAGTTTGGTGATAATAAGTGGACTTACGCTCTTTTTTGTGAACATTTCGAACTTAACCATTATTTCATCTTTCGCCAGCCTTACATTCCTTCTAATATTTGCAGCCGTCAACGCGGCCGCCTTTAAGTTAAGGGATAGGATCAATATCGCGGGCTGGCTACCAGGTGCCGGATTTGTGCTTAGCTTAAGTGCCTGGGCAGTGCTATTGGGTTATTTAAAGCGACACGATCCGCAAGGCCTTATGTGGTTGGGGAGTTTTTATGTGGGCATCGTAATATTGGAATTGATTTTCAGCAAACGCTCTATCATCCGTCGCACAGGCTCGTAAACTGTAGCCCTAATATGATAGTTTAATAGACCAGAATTAAATTTGCTATGAGAGATGGGTTGTCTATAATTGGCTTAACTTTACAGGGGCACTGAATTCAGGACGCTGCTTCATATGACGCGCCTTACTCAGGTTCAATTACTAAGGACACGAGCATGATTTTCCTGCCCCCAAAAAGCTCTCCCCCACATGTTCGTTGGGGAATTTTAGGCACAGCCCGAATTAGTCGCCGCCTCGTTCCGGCAATACACGCGTCTCGCAATGGCCGTGTCATTGCAGTGGCCAGTCGTGTTCTGGAACGCGCACAACACTTTGCCCAGGAGTTTGAGATCCCCCACGCGTATGGATCTTACGAAGCGCTCCTGGCCGATTCGCGTGTAGATGCGGTGTACATCCCCTTGCCTAATCACTTGCACCATCCCTGGACGATCCGGGCGTTAGCCGCGGGCAAGCACGTGTTGTGCGAGAAACCTTTAGCCCTAAATTCGAATGAGGCAAAAGAGATGGTCGCGGCAGCACGCACCTATAACCGTGTGCTTATGGAAGCGGTGATGTACCGATTCCATCCGCGCATAGAAGAATCCCAACGGTTAATTGCAGCCGGTGTGATCGGAACGCCTCAAGTAGTGCGAAGTACATTCACGTTTCGATTTTATGACCCCACTGACTATCGCTACAATCGGAAAATGGGTGGCGGCGCTTTATTGGATGTTGGTGTGTATTGCATTACAGCGGCGAGAATGATGTTGTCCGGAGAGCCGATTTTCGCTGCCGCACACGGGGTATGGGATCCCGCTACAGGCGTGGATGTGACGGAAGCAGTGGTGTTAGGCTTTCCCGAAGGCCGAATGGCAACGTTTGTAAGCAGTTTTATGCTTGAGCCGCATGCGAGCATTGAGGTGCTAGGGCCCAAAGGTCGGATGCTCCTTGAGGAGCCTTGGGTCCCAGGGGACCAAGCGTGGCCTATTGTGATACGTCGCGATGGGCGAGAAGAACACATCTCCTCCCCCGCGGCTGATCACTATCGTTTGATGGTGGAACACTTTGGGGATGCGGTGCTGGGTCGCATCCCCCTGCAGTATCCTCCAGAAGATGCAGTTGCTACACTTCAAGCAGTGGAATTAATACGGAAGGGGATGAAGGATGAGTAACAAGGCTCTAATGAAAATAGGAATACAAATGTTGACCCCCCTTTGGACTGGTGGGGTGGACGGCACCATGGACCGCATCCACGAGACGGGCATCTTGGGCTCTCTGCGATGGTGGTATGAGGCTATCGTGCGAGGGCTGGGGGGAGAGGCGTGTGACCCGACGGAGCACACGTGCGAACTTTCTGGAGCGAGATTGCGACGTTACGAAGAGGCCCGGCGCAACGGCCGAGACTGGTGGACCGCGCTGGACGAGGCAGGCATCTGCGATGCGTGCAAAGTCTTCGGCACCACAGGCTGGCAGCGCAGGTTTCGGGTGGAAATTGTAGAGGACAACACACGGCCGATTTGGGAACCGAAGGATCGCATGCTCAACATTCGCCCACCAGGTCGTACTCGGGGGTGGTATTTACCTCCAGGACACATGGGGTCTTTAACTTTAAAGTTTACCGGCGATCCGAAGATACTCTCGTTGATGGCCGTATTAATGCGCTTTATTGAGAAATGGGGAGCATTAGGTGCGAAGACGCAATTGGGATATGGGGTTTTCAAGATAGACAATTGGGAAGAGATTTTAGCGCGGACTCGAAGCGAGCCAGGATGGCAATGGCACATTTTAGGGAACAAGAAAGCAAATAGCAAACGCCCAGATTTAAGGCAGTTTGGGTTTTTCAAGTTCCGATTTCCGCGAGATCGCGAAGGATGGTGGCAACGAATTTCGGCCCTTGCGCGTGTGGCTGGCGATGTCCAACCGATGGAGCAGGCTTTTAAGATTGTGCCTGTTGCTCCTGTTCTAAAGAATGAATGGCGATTTCATCAGTGGAAGGGCCCGCGTTATTTGGAGTCCAGGATCTTTGGGTCACTTCGGCCCGCACGCCAAAGAAGCAGAGTTTCCGTGAGTTGGGCCTATCTTGAAGATTCGTTTTGGGAAATTCGCGGGTGGGTGTGGCTCGCTTCATATCGCTGGGCAAACGATTTATGGTCCATTCTCACCAAGGAGGATACCTGGCAGCGTGTGTTAGTTCAGGGGTATCCTAAAACCCAATTTGAGAGCAAACGTCTTTCACGCTCTAAAGATGTGTTGGAGATGATCAAGGAGGTTATTCGATGAGTCTGGGCATAAAACGTTTGTTGATTCACCGATTTCGAGGAATTCGCGAAGGCGCTGTTGAGGATTTTGGGCGCCTCAATTTGCTGATCGGGCCCAATAACAGTGGTAAGACCTCAATATTGGAAATGCTTTATTTATCTGGTGTTAGCGGACGAAAAGTGGAGATTGTTGGAGATGGTTTTGAATTTAAAGGTACAACTAGAAAAGAAGAGGGAACATCCCAGTCGGAGAATCCAAAAGACACCAATGCTCCAAGAGAAAGAGAAGACGACAATCTGCCCGAAGACTCATCCATACAAGATAATGCCGCTCCCACTGTTTCTCTGAAGCGGGATTTTCTTCACCATGCCCCCCTCCCAAGGCTGCGTAAGCGACACGAATATGAACCTACGGCTATCGCGGGATATCGCGTATTGTTAGACGAGGGAGGAAATTTGGCTTTTGAGATCGAAAAAATGCCTCCACGCTTTCCCTCCAAATATTTCCATATTCTACTTGAAAGGCCAGAGTATGGTATTGAGAGTTTTGATGAGCAAGATAAGCATCTTGTGGGCTTTTTCAGCCTCTATAATCCTCAACGGAACTTTGTCAAACCGCCCAGCAGACTAACGGAAATTCAAATATCCGGTGATAACCGTTGGACGTTTATCTGGGATAGTCACTGGGTTCATCGCCATCCGCCCTTTGAAAAGGAGAAAGAGGAAGAAACAGAATATTTATCGGAATCTAACTTCTTAGGCATTTGGGTGGAAGAAGGCACATTGCCTGATCCAAATCATGTTCTCTTTATAGATTTCCACACGGCAACGGAACCCTTTGTTGAATCCTTTGCGCGAGAAACCTGGATGAAAATCCAGGGATGGGAAGAAAAAATTGCTGACAGTTTAGGCAGGGTATTTCAAGAACTTGAAGGATCTAAAGTGAGCATTCGTCCAGGACCTCAAGGTAAGTGGACCGGTTATATCTTGGAGCAGGGCAAATACCCAGTGGAGATTGCTCAATATGGTGATGGGGCACGTCACGCCTTTAAGGTGTTGGCTGCGTTAATCGCTTTGGCTGAGATGGTAGACGAAGACCATCCAGGATTGTTCTTGTGGGAAGATCCAGAATTATTCATGCATCCGGCGACATTGGGAAAATTGTTGCAAGAAATAGTGGCCATAGTAAGGACAAAGCCAATCCAAACTTTTATTACTACTCAGAGTTTAGAGGTAATCGCTTGGATAGCCTATCTTTACATGGAAGACAAACTAAGAGAAACAGATATTGGTATACATTATCTAACCATAAAGAAAGGTGAATTAGACACGCGAGAATTTCGCATCCAAACAGTGTTGGATTGGTTAAGTGGTGGCTTAGACTTACGAGAGATGAAGACGGGTCTTGTTGAAAACTTTCCTCTTTCTTGGAGACTTAGAACTTCCGAAGGAGGAGGTGCACCGTGGTAATGGTGTATTGTGAAGGACCAACGGAGTGGTATGTGATACGAAAGCTCTATAAATATGGAATCTTAAATGGTGACAACATTGCTGAAATAGACAACGCTAATGTTCACATAATTAATTCTCCCAGCGGAATTACAAAAGATTCTATACTGAACAAGCCAGAGGATTGGAATAAATTTTTTCTCGTTTATGACCTTGAGGATTATCCATCACTCTCAGATTTCGCAAATGGAAAATTTAAGCATCTATCTCCATGGAATCAGGTGACGAACAACATCTTTTGCACTCAACACAAAGGCAAATTAGTTTACTTACATGTGAGCAATGCGTCTTCACCTAACGGTTATGGAGATTTTGATGGGTATTTAAGGGAACTCATTAACACAGCAGGCCCTCAACTTCTTCGTTACATTATTAAGAATCTCCTTCCTGCGCACATTCGAGACTTAGTCACCACGGATATGTATTCTTCTATTCATCAAATAGGGGTACAAGAGATTCCTACTTTGATGCAAAATATAGAATTTCCTATTCAACGCTCCAAGGGATACTTGTATGCCTATATCGTCGCTTCACAAATCTCCAAGTCTCATGTTTGGTTTTCAGAGAAGATTGTTGAGATAGCGTTGGAAAATGGTTTTGTCGAAGAGGTCAAAAAAGTGTTTAGTTCTTTGATTGAAGCTTGGGATAGACTAATAGGAGAGCAGTGCCCATGAAGCGAGAATTCCATGCACATTTCGCTTTTGCATTGCAGGATAGTCCAATTCAAGCGTATGCCTTGGATTGGTTAGTGCACAAATCCTTGCGTCTTTCGCGACGTTGGCAGGAAGTTGGTGCAATTCAAGATGACCTTGCTCGCGTGGAAATCCTTGCTCAGGCGATTATTACCGGCCACAAAGAGTCGGCTCGGATGGGAACAAGGCGCAACCCTACAGGCTTGTATTACTGGATTCAGAAGAAAAGCGCAGAATTCCTGCATCGAAGGAAAGAATTCATCCAAAGAGTGATTCCTCTATCCCCTCTCAACCCCTCCCTCTTCCCGCCCGGCTCATGGACTATCCAGGTGCGTTTCACCCTGCGCAAGCCCTACCTCAGCAAGGACGATGTGGATTTCTATATCCTTGACAATCCGGTGAAGAAGGAATGGGTCTTCAAGGTGCCTTATGTGGCTCCGAGCCAGTGGAAGGGCGCGCTGCGGGCGGCGATACGCCGGCAA
>Ga0256914_1000557_pt1 | contig 36781 bp, 34 predicted proteins | sample HulkmetaG_FD_191571 | JGI IMG/M metagenome (GOLD analysis project Ga0256914, IMG submission 191571) | Hydrothermal chimney microbial communities from Main Endeavour vent field at the Juan de Fuca Ridge, Pacific Ocean - Hulk | ecosystem: Environmental > Aquatic > Marine > Hydrothermal vents ... | reverse complement strand
TCTGCTCCTAAATATCGGTCAGATCAACACTCTTATACAGGCTGTGGGAGATGAAGCCGCAAAAGTACTGCAAAAAGGGATCGTGCCTATCCTTATAACCGATCCGCTGCTTAGGAAATCTCTGTCGGATATTTTTGAAAAATTCGGACTGGAGATTATCGTACTCTCACATGCCGAGATAGATCCCAATACCAAATTTGAAGTGATAGGCACAATAGAGATAGAAAATATATAAAGGTATAAAATATATGGAAAAAGTTCACCATCTTTCGCATACCGATTTGGACGGTTATGCATGTCAGTTTTTAACAAATCATTGTTTTGAAAATATAGAATTTTACAATTCCAATTACGGAAACGAAATAGATGAAAAATTGGATAATATTTTAAGAAAAATAGAAGATGAAGATTTTGATAGATTTTTGATCCTGATAACGGATCTAAACCTGACTTCACAACAGGCGACCTTTTTACAAGAGGCTGTAAAAAAAAGTGAAAAAGAGATAGAAATTTTGCTGTTGGATCATCATATAACGGGAAAAGATTGCGCCCAAATGTATCCGTGGTACAACATGGATATTTCAAAATCGGCAACAAAGATAACTTATGATTTTTTTATGGATAAATATAAAATTATCAAACAATATGACGATTTTGTAAACATAGTAAATGCAGTAGATATCTGGCTCAAAGATCATGAAAAGTTTGAAGCGGGAAAAGTCTGTATGCGTCTTGTAAGAGATGCAAAAGAGATAAACAGAACTCTTTTCCCAAAAGAGAACAACCGCTATATATTTTTTCTCTTGCAAAGAGCTCAAAGTTTTTTCGAACACTCAAAAGGGTACATAAAACTAGATGACTCATTGCACAGATTGAAAAAAGAGTTTTTTTCAAACAGTGACGATATGGATAAAGACACTTTGGACAACCTCGTTTCGCACTTTATCGTTTCACTGCTCAGCAGCAATAAAGAGGAGATGAGTATAAATTATGAGGGATATAAGGGTATATTGACTTACAGCATAGGAAATGTTTCGGTTATAGGAAATGAATTTTTAATCAAAAATGAGGATTTTGATTTTTTTATGGATATTACCGGACGAAAAACGATCTCTCTAAGAGCCAACGGAAATATGGATGTAAGCTCAATGGCAAAAAAGATAGCAGGTGGCGGGGGACACAGAAACGCCAGTGGAGGCAGATTAAATAACTTTAAAGATAGTTTTTTATATGATAATATAAAAACTCAGGTACAAAAAATTTTAAATGCACAATAAGGAATAAAAATGTTGACAAAACTACAAAATCAGGAACTTTTTGATTCAAAAGTGGAGATAGAAGAACTCGCTATGCAATTAGCGGATATGTTGGGAGTTGCTCTCTATTTTGCAGGAGTAAAACAGGATAAAATGCAAGAAGCGGTAGAGGCTTATCTTGACGGAATAGATGAAGTTTTTGATGATGAAGAAGACGGTGAGATGGGATATGAAGAGATCATAAAAGTTATCAAACATCTGCAAAAAACAAAAAAACATCTCTTTGGAAATTAAAAAAATTCTGATAAAAATACATATAATCCTTGTAAGATGGCAAATGTTTTTATAGAAAAATATCTGATTAACGATATAGTATAGCATAACTTCACACTTTACCTTTTTATTTTAATAATTTATAAATTTAAATTGACATACTTAAGATTTAAATGTATAATCTTAAGTTTTACATATAAATATAAAAAATAATATTATACTGATTCAAATAAAAGGTAAAAAAGTTATGATAATAGAAAGTTTGAAAGTATTTGCAAACGACCTTAAAAATTCTCTTAAAGATTTGATACCTATTATAGTCGTTGTAACATTTTTTCAAACAGCTATTATTCGCACAATACCTGAAAATCTTTTTTCCATTATCACAGGACTTATAATAGTTGCAATAGGACTTGCCTTTTTTATCAGAGGTTTGGAACTTGGAATCTTTCCTATAGGAGAAAATCTCTCTACCGATTTTGCAAAAAAAGGCTCTCTCTTTTGGCTTTTGATGTTTGCTTTTACAATCGGCTTTTCAACCACAGTCGCAGAACCTGCCCTCATAGCCATTGCCGATAAGGCAGCTTCAATCAGTGCCGGAAAAATCGATGCTTTTTTTCTTAGAATGACAGTAGCCTTCTCAGTCGGTTTTGCTATCACACTCGGAACTCTTCGTATCCTTTTAGGTCATCCTATTCATTATTATATTATTACAGGATATATAATTGTTGTAATTGTAACTTTTTTTGCACCAAGAGAGATAATAGGTTTAGCTTACGACAGCGGGGGAGTAACTACCTCTACTGTAACAGTACCTTTGGTAGTGGCACTTGGAATCGGTCTAGCTTCAAGTATAAAAGGCCGTAATCCGGTAATTGACGGTTTTGGCTTGATAGCTTTTGCCTCTTTGACTCCTATGATTTTCGTACAACTTTACGGAATATTTGTTTATGCATTTTCCAACGACACAACCTCTTCTCTTCCAATAGTACAAGAGGTAGTTACAAAAATGCTCAAAGAGCATGAAAAATTTGAACTTTTAGATATGTTTTGGGATATCGTCTCTGTTATAAGAGATGTTGCTCCTATATTAGCCGTTATCTTTTTCTTTCAATATTTTATTATAAAAAAACCGGTTGCACATCTTCATAAAATAGCAGTAGGTATCATTTTGGTAATTTTGGGATTATATGCTTTTATCATGGGGCTTGAAATGGGACTTTTTCCGATAGGAGAGACTATCGCTTTTCAACTTACTTCCATGAAAAATGATATACTTATTTATCTGTTTGCTTTTCTTATCGGCTTTTCTACAACTATGGCAGAACCTGCTTTATTGGCAATAGCCATCAAAGCAGAAGAGATAAGTCAGCAGATTATTAAACAGACTATTTTGCGTATTGCAGTTGCTTTTGGAGTGGCTATTGGCATAGGATTGGGAGCTTATCGCATTGTTGTTGGAGATGAGATTCATTATTATATTATAATAGGATATATTATTGTTATAATTTTAACACAATTTGCACCAAAATATATCATACCGATAGCATACGACAGTGGAGGAGTAACAACATCAACGGTAACAGTACCTCTTGTAGCCGCACTTGGATTAGGACTTGCCCAAAACATAGAGGGCAGAAATCCTTTAATCGACGGTTTTGGACTGATAGCGTTTGCTTCACTGTTTCCCATGATTACAGTTATGGGATATGGCATTTATGCACAGATACTAAAAAAACGGATGGAAAAAGAGTAAGGAGTCAATATGAAATTTGTTGCATTAGTAACGATAATACAGGACAAAGATGAAGAAAAAGCGATAGAAATTGCAAAAGAGGCAGGTGCGGGAGGAGTAACTATCGTACACGGTAGAAATATAGGTCTAAAAGAAAAGAAAGTCTTTTTCGGCTTGACATTGGAAGAAAATGTATCTTTACTGCTTTTTGTTTTACCAAGAAGACTTTCTATGAAAGTTATGAAAGCTTTAAGAAACGAATTTGATTTGGATAGCCATAAAAACAGTTCTCTTGCATTTACAATACCTTTAAGCCATGTAGCAGGTCTTGACAATGACGAACTTCATAAATTTGAGAAAAATATAAGAAATATACTCTAAAAAAACTTTTAGAGGTTTTTCTTTATCTTTAATAAAGCATTTTATTGGAAAGAAGATAGACTATTTCCCAAGACAAAAACTCCCAAACATTTTATCCAAAATTTCATCTCTTTCAAATCTTCTTGTAACAGATGAAATTTTTTCGATAGCCTCATTTATAGCATAGGCAAAAAGTTCCAGCTCTTTGTTTTGCAGATTTTCTTTTGACTCCTCTATCGCTTTTAGAGCATCAGATACGGCATCTATCTGCCTTTTTGAGACAAGCATGACATCATTGTCAAGAGTCTGGGTATCAAGATACTCTTTTATCTTGTCTATAACCTTTTTTGTATCTATTTTACAACTTACTTTTATATAATCAAAATCTTCTATTTTTGAGATGTCAAAACGATTTTGCAGATCCACTTTGTTTAAAATAACAATTATCTTTTTACTGTCCCTGTATCCGTTTAAAATATTCACTATTTTTTCATCATTCAAATCATAAGGCATAGAATTGTCAAAAAGAGCCAAAACTATATCGCTTTGTTCTATTGCTTCTATCGACCTTTGTATTCCTATCTTCTCTATCATATCCAAAGTATCTTCTCTTATACCGGCAGTATCTACTATCCTGATAAGATGAGTACCTATCTTGACTTCCTCTTCTATCGTATCCCTTGTTGTTCCGGCTATATCGCTTATGATAGCGCGGTTATAGTTAAGCAGAGAGTTTAAAAGAGAACTTTTGCCGACATTTGGTTTGCCTACTATCGATATCTTAAATCCATCCAGCAAACCCTCTCTTTGACGGCTGATATCAACAGTTCTTTTCAAAGTATTTTTTAAATCATTTAATTTTGAGAAGATCATATCTTCGATATCCTCAGGCAAATCCTCTTCCGCATAGTCTATATTTACCTCTACAAAAGCCAAAATCTCCACAAGAGAATCTCTCAAAGAGTCCATATACTCTTTTAACTCACCCTTTAACTGTCTTGAGAGTATTTTTGCGCCGTCAATACTTTTTGTCTCTATCAGTTTTGCTATTGCTTCAGCTTCGGTGAGGTCTATACGACCGTTTAGAAACGCTCTTTTTGAAAACTCTCCGGCATTTGCAAGTCTTGCACCGTTTTTTATTACTTCATCCAAAATCATATTGGCAACAACACTTCCGCCGTGGCATTGAAACTCTATGATATCTTCACATGTAAAACTTTTTGGGGCTTTGAAATAGATAGTGATAGTTTGATCGATTATTTCATCAGACGCGTCATAAACTGTTGTCAAATGAGCATATCGCTCTTTGAAATCATCTCTTTTTGTAAGCTTTTTTGCTATCTGTAAAGCTCTATCCCCACTTATCCTGATAATGGCGATAGAGCCTATGCCGTAAGCCGTGGCAATAGCTGCAATGGTTTCTATTTTCAGCGCCTTATAAAATCATTGACAATGATATATTTGTCTCCGTCTTTGTTTGTCTTTATACTGACATACTTGTCTTTAAACTCTTCTCTTAACTCTTCCAAAGCGATCTTGACCAAAACGCCGTCAAGAGGCTTTGTCTGTCCTCTTCCGTACTGTTTTATTCTCTCTTTGACGGGAGAGAGATATTTTTTTATCATCTCTTCTTGATTTTTCAGAAATTCCGCTATCTCCAAACGGATATTCAGCTGATACTTTATATTGATCCAGTTATATATCATATATGAAAAAGCTTTATATCTGTAACCCTCTTTCCCGATAAGAAGTGCCGCATCATTTCCGTTGATCTCTATTACAACACTGTTTCCTTTTCCGGCTCTTACTTTTATCGTATCAAGGTCAAAGCAGCTGTATTTCATAAGATTTTGAAGCAGTTTCTCTATCTCTTTTGCAGCTTCTTCAACCTCTTCTTGAGGTATTAAAGTATATTTTTTTGCATCTTTTTGAAATGATTCCGATGATTTTTTATTAAAACCGCCTTTTTTTTCCTCTTTTTTTATTTCTGCCGCAATAATCGCCTTTTTTTGTAAAAAACCGAATATCCCCTTTTTGGGATTTTGTAAAACCGTAATATTAAGTTCAGTTACGGAACAGTTTAAATTTTCAGCCGCTTTTGAATAGGCTTCAGTTAAAGTTTCAGCTTCCACTCGAATCATTTTACGACCTTTTGCTCTTTTTTCTTTTTCAAATAATAATTTACATAATATTGCTGAGCAACAGATAAAAGATTATTTGTAAACCAGTAAAGTGTTAATCCCGCAGGGAAAGTTACAAAGAAAAATGTAAACACAAGAGGAAGCCATTTCATTATCTTTTCCTGCATAGGATCGGTAATGGTAGTCGGCGTTACCCTTTGATTCCAAAACATTGTAGCACCCATTAAAATAGGAAGAATAAAATAGGGATCTTTCAAAGAGAGATCACTAATCCAAAGCATCCACGGAGCGGCTTTTAACTCTATGGCATTTAACAAAACGCGGTAAATTGCAAAAAATACAGGTATTTGAAGAAGCATAGGCAAACATCCTCCCATAGGATTTGCACCATGCTTTTTATAAAGTTCCATCATATGGGCATTTAGTTTTTGTTTGTCATCTTTGTATTTTTTTTGAAGTTCTTTCATTTTCGGAGCAAGTTCTTTCATCTTGCTCATTGAAACCATCCCTTTTAAAGTCAAAGGAAAAAGCACAACTCTTATCAAAATCGTAATAACAACGATAGCCCATCCCCAGTTTCCGATAAGATTATAAAGAAATTGAAGAAGTAAAAACATCGGTTTTGCTATAAAAGTAAAAAATCCGTACTCTATGATATCGGTAAGCCTTGGATCTATACTGCTTAAAAGTTTATGATCTTTTGGTCCTATAAATCCGCTGAATTTAAGTTCTTTGTCCCCTCTTACAAAAACCATCGGATCTTTTTGACCGTCGGGGGAGATAACGGCATTTAAGCCTTTGTCAAAATTATAAAAAGCTGTTGTGTAGTATCTGTCAAATGCCGAAACTATTTTGGCACCGTTTACAACTTCGCTCTTCTCACAATCCGCATCTTCTACAATCTTTAAAGTATCATCAGGATTTTCCAACAAAACTCCATGAACCGTATAAGCATCAGCAATAACAGAAGGTCTGTGTCCTGGTGTTATATAAAATTCACTGTTTTTAGACAGTGATACTTCCATATCATAATTTCCTTCAGGATAAAAAGTTATCTTTTTCGTGATAACAAGATCAGATAATTTTTGAGTTAAAACAAGAGTCTTTGCTTTGTCTTCTATCTTTAACTCTTTTGTATCTGCAGAATAAGGAACTTTAAAAGCTTCATCATTTACAGTTGCATCACTGAATCTGATTTCTAAAACCTTCGGCTCTGCTTTTTCATCAAACAGTTTTAAACTCTCACCTTTTTCATTTTCAAATTTTTTATCATTAACGGTAAATTGGACAATTCTGCCAAGTTCATCTATCGTAGCGGTATAATGTTTGGAACTTACGGTAGCTATGATTTTTTGTTTTAACTTCTCTTTGACAGTTGAAGGAGCAGCACCCGAACCTGAAGAAGATATATTGGAAGCAGGAGCAGATACACCAGAAACCCGGTTACTTGTCTCTTTGGAATTTTTGGAGGAGTTATTTAACTCCATAGTCTGTAAATTCTGTTTGGTTTTAGGAATAAAAAAGTAGTCATATCCTACCAACACTACTAAACTCAAAACGATTGCTAATATCATTCTTTGATTTTGACTTAAATTATCTAACACGGGGATTTTTCCTTTTTAAAACTTTTTATAAGAAAATATTCATCTTTCTCTTTTGGAACAAACCAATATTTTATCAAAATTTTTGCGTTATCACTTTTTTTTATTAAAGATTTATCGAATTTTTTTTTAACAACGGGATATTCTATACCGCCTTTAAACAGTTGGTTGCATCGAAGAACCCTGAGAAATGAAAAAAGAAGAGCTTTAGGCAAAAAATTTTCTTCTATCTGCCATTTGGCATATTCCGAACAGGTCGGATAATATCTGCAACTTCCGTAACTAAACAAGGTAAAAACTTTTTGATATAATTTTAAAAAAAGAAGTAATATCTTTCTCATACTTTATATACTTTAAGCCTTTTCAAAGCATGGATAACACTGCTTTTTATATATCCGTATCTGCTGTTTACAATCTCTTTTTTAGCTACAAAAATATATGTGCCTTCTTTCAAAAACTCTTCTATTTCGGAAAAAAGTGCTCTTAGTCTTCGTTTCGCAAAATTTCTTTTTACGGCATTACCGATCTTTTTACTGACGGTAAAACCGACTTTTTTTTCTCTGCCCTCTTTATAAAAAATAACGACATTTTCCAAATGCCGTTTTTTGGAGTTCTTATAAACGACAGAGAACTCTTTGGGCGTTTTAAGAATTTTAAAACTTCTTATACGCTCAATCTTTTTCTCCCTTTGGCTCTTCTTGCCTTTATGATTCTTCTGCCGTTTTTGGTTCTCATTCTCTCTCTAAAACCGTGTGTTCTCTTTCTTGGAGTATTGTGCGGTTGATATGTTCTTTTCATATTCTTTCGTTCCTTTTAAAAAATTTCGTGCGCGAAATATTAATAAATTTTTACTTAAATACCGCTAAATAAGTTAGATACCTGCCATCTCATAGAGTTTTTTTCTCTCACTTGATCCTGCGATATTGAGTTGCTGCCGATATTTGGCTATCGTTCTTCTGCCTATTTTTATGCCGTATCTTTTTTCTATCATCGATAAAATCTTCATATCACTGAGAGGTTTTTGTCTGTTTTCGTTTTTTATAATCTCCGTAACAAAATTTTTAATAGAGCTGTTGGAGATATCTTCATCCAATGCCCTTGTAAAAAAACTTTTTACAGGCATTATTCCCCGATTACAGGAGAGATATTTATTGGATATCGCCCTTGAAATGGTAGAGGGATTGTAGTCAAGCTCTTTTGCCAAATCCGACAGCTTCATAGGTTTTATCTCCCCTCCCATAAAAAAATCATACTGATACTCTATAAGCATAAGAGCCAGTTTATAAAGAGTCTCCTTTCTCATATGAAAGGCATCTATAAGATTTTTTGCCTCTTTTAATTTCTCTTTTACAAACTCTTTGTCTTTTTCTTTCTCATCCACATCAATTACGATTTCAGGATAGTAATCCTCATTCAGTTTAACCTCTATCCCCTCTTTTGATATCTCTATAAAAATATCCGCAATAATTTCTCTTCCGCTCTCCTGCAAAAAATCAACTGCCGGAGGATTTTTGAATTTTTTTATTATATTTAAAGCTTCTTGAAAATATTTTACTCTTTTAAAAGCATTTAAATTATCTAAATTAAGAATAAGCTCTTTGATTGTCTCATACAACTCATTTTCAAGCTCAAAATCTTCAAGTTGAAACAAAAAAGACTCATTTATATCTTTCGCCCCTATTCCTCCCGGTTCCAAATGGGCAAATCTTTTTCTTACCTTCTCAATCTCTTTTATACAAATACCAAATTCAGCGGCTATTTTCTTGTCATCTCCTTCATAATAGCCTTCATGATTTATATTTTCAATGATTTTATAAGCAATATTTTGGGATTTTGGAGTCGGAAAGAGAGGAGGAACAATCTGCTCATACAAAAATTCTTCCAAAGTTTTTTCATAGATATTAAACAATTCGATAGCATTTCCAAGACCGCTTTTTTTATTATCATACAGATAATTTATATATTTCTCTTCTCTTGATTCAAAACCGGATTTAACCTCTATATAGGGATTGTTCTCCTTAAACGATTTTAAAATCTCTTCCAACGACTCTATATCGGCTTGTAGAATGGGAAGCCAACTTCTAAGAGTATATGAAAGTTTCAGTTTGGAAGAACTATCCTGTCTTAATCTCATAGTTTGAAATGTTCACCAAGATAATAGGTTTTAACAGCCTGATTTTCATAAACTTCCTGACTGCTGCCACTTGCCAACAAAGAACCGTCTTTGATCACATAGGCTCTGTCACAGATAGAGAGGGTTTCTCTTACATTGTGATCGGTTATCAAAACCCCTATTCCCATCTCTTTTAGATCTTTTACGATATTTTGAATATCCTCCACCGCCAAAGGATCAACTCCCGCAAAAGGTTCATCAAGCAACAAAAATTTGGGAACTATTGCCAAAGCTCTTGCTATCTCACATCTTCTTCTTTCACCACCGCTTAAAAGTATCCCTTTTCTTCTTCTGATAGGCTCTATATTCAAAAGCTGAAGCAACTCTTCGGTTCTTTCCGCCGCCTCTTTTTTGTCTTTGGAAGCAACTTCCGCAGCTAACATTATATTGTCTTCTACACTCAAATCTTTAAAGATACTTGATTCCTGTGGTAAATATCCGATTCCTTTTCGCGCTCTTTTGTGAAAAGGAAGATTTGAAATGTCCTCATCATCAAGATATATATTGCCACCTGTTGCATCTATAAGACCGCAGATCATATAAAAAGTAGTCGTTTTTCCGGCTCCGTTTGGACCCAAAAGTCCGACTACTTCACCGCTGTTTACATCTAACGAAAAATCTTCTATAATTTTGGTTTTTCTTATTATCTTTTGAAGATGTTCCGCTCTTAAACTATGCATTCGTTATCCTGTACACTCTTTTATCACCTTTAGATTCAATCTCTATTATAAAATACCCAAAGCCATACTCTTTTAGTATATTTTCCAGCTTCTCATCCGCCCACTCTATAAAATGATATCCACTCTCTTCAAGCGTCTCCAAAAGTCCCATCGAAACAAACTCCCCTACCCCTTTATTGTAGATATCATAATGATAAATTTTATCCTCATAAATATTGAGAATTGAAAATGTCGGAGAAGAGACATCATCTTTTATCCCCAAAAATTTTGCAAAAGCCTTGACAAGAGTTGTTTTACCACTCGCAAGATCACCTCTTAATAAAAATATTCCTCCGTTTTTTGCAATATTTTTTATATAAGAGACAACATCTTCAAGCTCATTCTCTTTTTTTAAAAATTCCATTTAGATACTGTTTGAAACTTTTATGATCTGTTCTAATTTTTTAACGGCCTTACCGCTCTCTATCGCCATCTCACTCATCTCGACACCCTCTTTTATATCTCTTGCAAAACCCTCAACCACCAAAGCGGCAGCGGCATTTAGCAAAACGATATCTCTCATGGCGCCTTTTCTTTTGTTTTGTAAAATCTCTTTTGTTATCTTTGCATTTTGCACGGCATCTCCGCCTTTGATAGCTTCAAAAGGATACAGACCAAAACCGTAATCGGCGGGATTTATCTCCCCTTTTTCTATCTTGCCGTCTTTTATCAGATTATAATATGTTATATCGCTGATACTTATCTCATCAAGTCCGTCATGAGAACTGACTACCATTGAGTTTTTGGTATCCAACAGCAAAAGGGCATCAGTTATCTTATCTATATATTTCTTGTCAAAAACCCCAAGCAGATATTTACACACACCGGCGGGATTTGTCAAAGGTCCCAAAATATTAAAAACAGTTCTGTGTTTGAGACTCTTTCTTACAGGCATGATATGTTTCATAGCAGGATGATGATTGATAGCAAACATAAAAACAAATCCGCTCTCTTTTAGCATCTTCTCCTGCTGCAAGATTGTGAGATTGAGATTGATCCCTATCGCTTCAAGCATATCGGCGCTTCCGGCACTGCTTGTTATGGCTCTGTTTCCGTGTTTTGCAACAAAACAGCCAAGAGAAGCTATCAAGATGGCAACTGTGCTTGAGATATTGAAACTTCCGCTCTTATCTCCCCCCGTTCCCACAACATCGATAAGTTTCTCTTTCAAAGAGTCATCAACTTTCAGTTTGACGGAGTGTTCTCTCATCACTTTGGCGGCAGCCGCAATCTCATTTGCATTCTCACCTCTTTTATAAAGCTCTATCAAAAGCTCTCTTGCCTCTTCTTCACTCATTTTATTCTCAAAAAGTTTTGTAAATACCTCTAAAGCTTCGTTATAATTCAAGACAACTCCTTTACATATTCGCTTTTTTGACTTTTAGGAACGGTTTTTGTTACGGGAATTTTCAACACCTCGTATCTAACCGGTTTATCAAGATATCTTATCTCTATTATATCGCCTACTTTTACATCCTTTGCAGGTTTTACAACAACACCGTTTATAAAAACGACTTTGCTTTTACACATATCCTCGGAAATCGAACGCCTTTTGGTTATATTGACACTGTTTAGAAATTTATCTATTCTCATTAAGACAATACCTTTGTATATTTAAAAAGTAAGCTATATTTTATACAAAATGGATATAAAATTTGATAAAATTTTAAAAATTTTACAAAAAGGTCTTAATCATGGGAAAAAAAAGCGTCAAAAAAGTGGTTTTGGCATATTCTGGAGGTCTTGATACAAGCGTTATTTTAAAATGGCTTCAAGATGAGTATGATTGTGAGGTGGTAACTTTCACGGCAGATATCGGTCAGGGCGAAGAGGTTGAACCGGCAAGAGAGAAAGCTTTGAAATTTGGAATAAAACCGGAAAATATTTTTATAGATGATTTAAGAGAGGAGTTTGTAAGAGATTTTGTATTTCCTATGTTCAGAGCAAATGCCCTCTATGAGGGAGAATATCTTCTTGGCACAAGCATAGCAAGACCTCTTATCTCAAAAAGACAGGTTGAGATAGCAAAACTCACCGGCGCGGATGCCGTAAGCCACGGCGCAACGGGAAAAGGAAACGATCAGGTAAGATTTGAAGTGGGTTATCTTGCCCTAAATCCAAATCTCACAATCATAGCTCCATGGAGGGAGTGGGATCTAAACTCAAGAGAAAAACTTCTCAATTTTGCAAAAAATCATGGGATAGAGATAGAGGGTTACGGCAAAAAATCACCCTACTCAATGGATGCGAATCTTTTGCATATCTCCTATGAAGGAGGAATACTCGAAGATCCGAATGCCGAACCCGAAGAGTCTATGTGGAGATGGACTTCATCTTTAGAAGATGCTCCAAACACTCCCGAATATATCGAGATAGAGTATCAAAACGGAGATCCGACAGCTATAAACGGTGAAAAAATGTCTCCGGCAAAAATCCTTGAAACTCTAAATGCCTACGGAAACAGACACGGCATAGGAAGAGCGGATATTGTAGAGAATAGATTTGTAGGAATGAAAAGCAGAGGATGTTATGAAACACCAGGTGGAACGATCATGCTAAAGGCGCATCGCGCGATAGAAAGTATCACACTTGACAGGGAAGAAGCCCATCTAAAAGATGAACTTATGCCACGATATGCGAAACTTGTCTATAACGGTTTTTGGTTCTCACCAGAAAGAGAGATGCTTCAAGCTTCAATAGATAAAACACAAGAGAATGTAAACGGAACGGTGAGATTAAAACTCTACAAAGGAAATGTGATCGTAGTCGGAAGAAAATCTCCAAATTCGCTTTTTGATGCAGAATACTGCACATTTGAAGAGGACAGTGTTTATGATCAAAAAGATGCAGAAGGGTTTATCAAACTAAATGCTCTTAGATTTATCATAGACGGGAAAGCAAGAGGGCGTTAATGAAACTTGTCAAAAAAGAGGGATTTGATTTTGCTTTTGATGAGAGCGGATGTTTTTCATGTAACGGAAACTGCTGCACGGGAGAGAGCGGCTATATCTGGGTTGATATGAAAAAGATTGAAGATATAGCCACTTTTTTGAATATTTCGATAAAGAGTTTCAAAAACAATTATGTAAAAAAATACTATAATGGATACTCTTTAAAAGAGATCAAAAGCGGGGGCGAATACAAGTGTATCTTTTTTGACGAAAAAACAAAGGGATGTGAGATATATCCCGTCCGTCCCCGACAGTGTAAAACATTCCCTTTTTGGGATCATTTTAAAAACAATACAGAGGAAGTGCAAAAAGAATGTCCGGCAATTATAAGACTTTAATATTGAGTGCGATTCTATTTTTAGGAGGTTGTTCCCATCTCATAAAACAGCAGCCAAATGAAGATATTATTCCTGTTCAAAATCTGCAAAACATACCAAAAGAGATAAATGCAACTGTTGATAACAGCGAATATAAAGAAATCATGGATGCTCTTTACTATGAAAATATGCTAAAACTTGATAAAGCTTATGAGATTTTCCATAAACTTTACAAAAAAACAGGAAAACTAGACTATCTCCTTGAAGCTTTGAAACTCTCTATCGAAACACAAAAATTTGACAGAGCAAAAAGCATAGCCGAAGAGGGAATAAAAAAGTATCCCGACAACCAAAAGATAAATGAATTTTTAGTTACCCTCTATCTGAAAAATGCTGAATTTAAAAAAGCCTTGAAAATCGCCGAAAAACTTTTGAAAAAAACAAAAAACGAAAGAACCTACGAATATGCTGCCATTGCAAATCTCGGAGTTGTCAATTTTAAAAAGGCTGCAAAGTATTATAAAAAAGCCTATGAAATTAACAACAACGAAAGAATTTTAAAAAAACTGGTTACTGTTTTATATGATTATCTTAACAAAAAAGATGAGGCAATCTCTCTTTTGGAGACATATATCAGGATAAACGGCTGCTCTCATATCAGTTGTTCAACACTCATAGAGATATATGCAAAAGAGAAAAATATAAAAGCCCTTATTTCCATCTATAAAAGGCTGTATGAAAAAAGCAATCAAAAAATATATCTGAGAAAAATAACGGAACTTTACTTCTATGAAAACAGAGCAAAAGATGCGATAAAATATATCATCTCAACAGGAGACAACGAAGATATACTCATAGATATATATTCCAAACTCAAAGAATACAAAAAAGCCTACAATATCGCCAAATCATACTATCAAAAATATAAAAATCCCGATATTTTGGCGCGAATAGCCGTTTTGGAATATGAAAGCACAAAAGTAAAAGACAAAAAACTTTTGGATTCCGTTATAGACAAATTCAAAAGATCAATAGACAAACTGCAAAGACCGGGGGATATATCTCTTTACTCCAACTACTACGGCTATCTTTTGATAGATCACGATATAGATATAAAAAAGGGTATAGAGTATGTCAAAAAAGCTCTTGCCATTGAACCAGACTCCACATACTATCTTGATTCTCTGGCATGGGGGTACTATAAAGAGGGAAAATGCAAAGAGGCTTATGAGATCATGGATAAAATAATAGACAGATCCAACGAGCAGGAGATCATCGATCACTACAACAAAATAAGAGACTGTTTCAAAGGTAAAAAATGATATTGGACGAAATAATAAAAAAGACAAAAGAGGAAGTACAAAGAAGGAAAAAGGAGTTTTCACTCGACTGGCTCGGACAGTCTTTGGCATACAATCCCTATGCACCAAGAGATGTAAAACCTCATCTGACTTCCACCAAAGAGAATCCTTACAAAATCATAGCCGAAGTCAAAAAGGCAAGTCCCAGCAAAGGAGTTATAAGAGAGGATTTTGATCCTCTTCTCATCGCTCAGGCGTATGACAGAGGAGGCGCAGATGCGATATCGGTTTTGACCGAACCTTTTTTCTTTCAGGGAAATATCGAATATCTCACACAAATCAGAAGATATGCTTCACCCGTACTTTTGAGAAAAGATTTTATCATAGACAAATATCAGCTTGTGGAAGCTCTTGTTTACGGAGCCGATTTTGTACTTTTGATAGCAAAGGCTCTTAGTAAAAAAGAGTTAAAAGAGCTTTTAAACTATACATGGCATCTTGGAATGGATGCTCTTGTGGAAGTTCATGACAAAGATGACCTGAAAAAAGCGATATTTTGCGGAGCGGAGATCATCGGTATCAATCATCGGAATCTGGAAACTTTTGAGATGGATATGAGTTTGAGCGAAAAACTTATACCTCTTATGCCAAATTCCAAAATCATCGTTGCCGAAAGCGGTATAAACGATAAAGAGACGATAAAAAATCTTCATAATATCGGAGTGGATGCTTTTTTGATAGGAGAGCATTTTATGAGACAAGATGATATACAAAGTGCATTGCAAGAGTTTAAAAATGGATAAAATCTCTCTTCTCATAGACAAACTGACGGCTCTGTTTGGAAAATTGACCGCTGTTTTGGTTGTAGCTCTTACTTTGGTAATAGTTTATGATGCTTTTATGAGATATCTTTTTCACGGTGGCAGTGTGGCTTTGCAGGAAGTAGAGTGGCATTTGTATGATCTTATATTTATGATAGGTCTCTCTTATACTCTAAAGCATGACAAACATGTAAGAGTCGATATATTTTATACAAGATATTCACAAAAAACAAAAGCTGTTATCAATATCATCAGCCAGATTTTTTTGATTTTGCCGTTTGTAATGCTGGTTCTTTATGTGAGTTGGGATTTTATAGCGATGAGTTACGCCCAACATGAAGGCTCATCGGATCCCGGCGGTCTTTGTTGTAGATACATTATAAAATCGGTAATCATTTTAAGCTTTATCCTTTTGGGACTCCAAAGTATCAGTGAAATATATAAAAACTTTGAAAAACTAAGGAGTGCCAAATGATAGGTTTTTATATGTTTATAGCCGCACTCATCCTTCTTCTTGTCGGTTTTCCCGTAGCTTTTGCCTTCGGTACGGCGGCGGTTGTCGTAGCCTTCTTTTCACCCGATATAGGGCTGGAGGTTTTTAATCTGCTCCCTTTCAGGATTTACGGAATTATGCAAAATTTCACTCTCATAGCCGTTCCTCTTTTTATCTTCATGGGGCTTGTTTTGGAAAAGAGCAAGATAGCAGAGGAGCTTTTGGTCTCGGTGGGAGAGCTTTTTGGAAATATCAGAGGAGGACTTGCAGTAAGTACGGTTTTGGTGGGAGCCGTTTTAGCCGCAAGTACGGGAATAGTAGGCGCAAGTGTCGTTATGATGAGTGTTATATCTCTCCCTATCATGATAAAATACGGCTACTCCAAACAACTCTCAACCGGAACGATAGCTGCAAGTGGAACATTGGGACAGATCATACCTCCCTCTATCGTTTTGATTATCATAGGCGATGTTATGAGTGTAAGTGTGGGGGATCTTTTTCGCGCCGCCATAGGACCTTCACTGGTACTGGTCGGATTTTATGTTCTTTATATACTTGTCATCTCATTTTTAAATCCCAAAATCGCACCGGCTATCAAAGATAACTCTAAAAAGAGATCAGAAGTTGTGAAAAAAGCCATCATCTCCATCATACCGCCTTTGCTTCTTATCGTAGCGGTGTTGGGAAGTATATTTTTTGGTATAGCAAGTCCTACCGAATCGGCAGCTATCGGAGCATTGGGCGCTGTCATACTCACACTGATAACCAAAACATTTTCATTTGAAACGCTTAAATACGCCTCTTTGGAGACTGTCAAACTAACCGGTATGATCTTTATGATCCTCATAGGCGCTACGGCTTTTTCTCTTGTTTTCAATGAAGCGGGAGCCGGTGATCTGATACTTGAGTTTTTTGAAGAGGATATAGCAAATCAGTGGATTTTTATAACTGTGGCAATGATAACGATATTTTTGCTTGGTTTTTTTGTGGACTTTTTGGAGATATCTTTTATCGTTATACCTATCTTGGTTCCTATCGTAAACAGTTTTGGTATCGATCCCATCTGGTTTGCCATTTTGGTTGCCATGAATCTGCAAGCCTCGTTTTTGACTCCTCCTTTTGGGTTTGCTCTTTTTTATCTAAAAGGAGCAGCAGGAGATATAGTAAGCACTTCGGATATCTATAAAGGAGTTTTGCCTTTTATAGCTTTACAGATACTGGCTCTTTTTACTCTCATCTTCTATCCAAATCTCATAAATCTATTTTAAAGGTCTAAAATGCAACATCTTTATGCACCGTGGAGAGACGAATATGTAAAAGGACAAAAGATAAAAGGGTGCGTTTTTTGCCACATCGCAAACCATCCCGAAGAGGACGAGCAAAACCGCGTTCTTTTGAGAAAAGAGGATTTTTTTATCGTAATGAACAAATATCCCTATACTCCCGGACATTTTATGATCATCCCATCTCTTCATACTGACGCTTTGGAGAATCTCGATGAAAAAGTCTGGATAGAGATGTCAAAATATGCAAAAAAAGGGGTAAAAATCCTAAAAGAGGATTTTGGAGCAAAAGGGGTAAATCTGGGTATGAATTTGGGAAGTGCCGCAGGAGCGGGTATAGCAGAACATATCCATCTGCACCTCGTACCAAGATGGGAAAGAGATACCAACTTCATAACCTCAATAGCAGATACAAGAATCTACTCCACCGATTTTGAAAGAATATACAGGAAATTAAAAGGATTTTTTGAGGAGAATTAAATTTTTGTTTTTGATATTTTTCATTCTCAAAACAAAGTCAAAAATTCTACTCAAAAACATACCTGTAAGACACCCCCATTTCCAAAGATTTGCTTTTTGGTATGGAGATATTTTCAAAACCGAGTGTCAAGGAGAGGTTATCGGTTGAGAGGGCTGTTGTAACGGTGTGAAATCTTGTATCATACTCCAAAAAAAGCAGAAAATCGCGAAAGCTTTTTACAGCTCCGAGAGAGAAGATATCTATCTTTTCTATATGGATATTTTTTAAAAAGAGATTGTATTCACCCAAAGAGCAGCCGATCTTTGCCGTATATTTTGGCATCAGGTGCTGTTTGTATCTTCGTTTTCCTTCATATCCGTAAACGGTCGGATTGTATTTGGTATAACCATTTTCATCAACCTCTTCATTTTGTGATTTTAGATGAACATCGCTGTAAGGCGTATCTTTCCAGTAGAGATATCCCATCAGATTTTCTATTTTCAACAAAAAGTCATATTTGCCGTATCCGCCCTCTATCTTCAGATCCGTACTGTATCCCAAAGCAGTAGGTTTATCCACATCAAGATCATATATATAGTTTGACGAATAATAGTACTCCATCCTTGCCAAAAAGGCGTAACTTTTCTTTCCCAACGCTTTGGCATAACCGTTAATCTCTGCATTTTGCAAAAAAAGACCGTGTAAAAGGCTCAAAGTCCCTCTCAAATCAAAATACAAACCATCTTTTTTATAACGATAAAGTTCTCTCTCATACTCGATACCATCCGCTACAAAACCTTTCAAAGAGAGTTGCAGATCATAATTTCTCCCCACATCAAGTTGTTCACCCTGCTTTACAGAGTGAACAAGATCAGCAAAATCACTACTCGCTTTTGAGATAATCTCGCTTTTTAGAACATAACTTAAAGAAAAAAGTCTCTCTTTGTATCCGATTTTATAGTCATTTAAAACAAGAGCCTTAAAACCGCCCTTGGGACTTTTATAAGAACCGCTCCAGTCTCCTGTAATATCCTTGAGAGATACGGCGTTATTTGAGATAAAACTTTTAAAAGAGAGATAAAGAGAACCTCCCTCTCTTGCAAAAAGAGAGAGAGACAAGAAGAGCAGGAGAAAAAATCTCATCAGGGGATAGACTCAAATGTTCCGTCGTTAAACCTGACTATCGGTATATCGTTTAGTTTTTCCAAAGTGCCTATAACACTGTTTTCTTTTTTGACATCTCCGCTAAATTCACCGCTTTCATCTCCTATGGCGTGCATTGCGATATTTTGCTGATTTCTTATCGTGATATCCCATTTGTAGGATTCGCTCTCTTTGTCTTTTATGATATCTCCGGCGGCAAATGTTGTTTTTGTGCCATGTGTATAACTGACTTCGTTATAAAATTTATATCTTTGCAGTTGATCCGAATAGACGGTAACAAGGATCTTATCGCGATTTGGAATTTGAAGTTCACCGCTGAGTCTTATCTCATAAAGATCTCTCTCATCAGTTGAAAAATCAACATTTTCAAAATTTTTGGATTTTATCTGGATATCACCTTTGAAACTGCTGTTTGTCTCTGCCGTATCGGTAGAACCGCTGAAACTCACTACGGTAGGCAGACGACCTCCGTTTTTTGTAAAAGTACTGTTTTGTTTAAAATCGGAAAATCTGAACATTCCTTTTAAACTGTAATCTTTGATAGAGATATCAACGACGATAAATTCCGCATCGGCACTTTCCATATCAACCACACTGTCATTTACACTCTCTTTTGTATGAATCAAAAACTTTGAATCTTTTATATTGTAAACCGATTCTGTCATATCTTCATTTTGGGTTTTTATGGTAGCGGACATAACCAGATAATAGGAGTTGTCATCTTTGTTAAACCTGCTTGCTTTTCCTTTAAATATCTCCTCATCTTTTATACCCTCTTTTATATCGCTCTTGTCAGCAAGAGGGAGAGTTCCGCTAAATTTGTATGTTTTTGCATTTTTGAAACCCGGATCATTTTCATCTTCGGGGATATAGGTAAAAGTTCCGCTGTAATTTTGATCATTTCCCAAAATCATATAATCAAAACTTTCATAATTTTTAGGCTCTTCACTCTCTCTTCTTACCAAAAGTTCAAAACTCTCACTCCCGTCTTCTCTTTCAAAAGAGGAGGTTAACTCATCTTTGCCCTCCTCTTCACTCTGTTTTATCAAATCAGTCATTTTCAAAAAGAAACCGGCTGCATAAAAGCTGTTTGGCATGGCATAATCATTTGTTACTTTTCTGAAATTTTCAAGCTCTTTGTCATAAAAAGAGGGATTGGAAGGATTTTTATAGTTTTTGATACTCAAAACCTCTCCTCTTATCTCTTCCAACATATCTTTTGCCGCTTTTATATCGGGATCTCCTTCCTCGTCGGTCGGAGAAACCGGAGGCAGAATATATATGATCCTTTTATCAACGGCATCAGTCAGGATATTTGTCTGATAATTGCTTTTCAGTTTTTTTGATATTACATCCAAAATCTCCTTTTCATCGGGATCATTTGGATCTATCTTACCATCGGAAAGAGCTTTTATAAAAGATTGTTTGGTATCGGTTTTATCAAAATTGCTTTGATGCAAAGAGCGCAAAACAGAGTAGTATTTGCCTTTTGAGGGATCACTTTGAACTGGATCTATTCCACCGAAAGTCTGGGAGATGATGGCTTTGGCATCTTCTATATTTTCTTTGGTTATACCGCCTAATTCTCTGGCTATATAATATGTCAAATCACTCAAAAGTGTGATATTTGCCCTTATATTCTGATCGGGATAGACTGTCGGAACCACACTTTTTAAAACCGTATTTTTATCACAGATCTCCTCATTTCCCTCTTGCAAGATAACAGAATCCTCGTTGCAAGTGAGAGTTATCACGAGCGGTTTTAAAAACTCTCCAATCTCAATCTCATATTTTCCGCTTTCATCTGTTTTAGTTGTAACCACCACCCGTTTTTCGATATCACTTATTGTTACATCCGCATTTTTTATCAAGAAGTCAGGTTCGGTAACTCCGCTGATCGTAGCAGGAGGATATGTTTTTTTATCTTTTGAGTCTATAGCACTCTCACCCCCTCCTCCACATCCGATTAGAAGAAAAAAAGCTGCTGTTATGAGTAACCATTTTTTTAAAACTGAAATTTTCATTGACATACCCTCTGTTTTTTAAAGATTATATGTTATTTTATCAAATGTATTTTAATTTTAGTTTATACTATAATAATAAGTTTAATTTTCTAATTAAACTTATTTTAACAATGACACTATTTTATAAACTTTTATTGTATTTGGAGATAGATAAGATAATAATTTTTTTATAAAAATATTATAAAATTTAGGGCACCTCTAAACTTTTACGCGCCCGTTTATGGCTTTTGAGAGAGAAAGCATATCAACATTTTCAAGATTTACGCCTGTGGGTACCCCCTGGGCTATTTTGGTAAATGTAAGACCTTTGTCTTTTAATTTGTCTTCTATAAAAAGGATCAAAGCATCATTGCTCAAAGAGGGTGTCAAGGCAAAAATGATCTCACAAACTCCCTCTTCTATCATCTTTTCCAAACGCTCCACCGTCTCTTCTTCCAGATTTTCAAAAACAAAATAACGCCCTTCATATTCCGTATTGTCTTCCAATACAAAAATATCTTTGACATTATCCACAATGCAGAGTTTTTCTATATCTCTTGACTCGTCATAACAGATATCACAAATCTCATTTTCGCTTAGATTACCGCACTTTTTACATTTTTTTACATGCATAACGGCATCTTCTATCGCATGGGCTATTTTCATAGCACAATAAGAGTCATTTAACAACATATAAAATGCATATCGTCTGGCTGATTTTCTGCCGACAGTCGGCAAAGTACTCAACGCATCAATCAGGTTTTCCAGTTTTTCCAATCTTATTTTTTTCATGAGTAGTATTATACCTTCATATTAATTAAAAATAAAAAAAAATTTTGGTACAATCGACCAAAATTTAATATTAAGAAGAGAAAAATGGTAGATTTTGACTATTATGAGATTTTAGAATTATCCAAAGATGCAGCAGGTGATCAGATAAAAAAAGCTTACAGAAAACTTGCTCTGAAATATCATCCCGACAGAAACCCCGGCAACAAAGAAGCCGAAGAAAAATTTAAAATGATCAATGAAGCCTATCAGGTTTTAAGTGACGAAGAGAAAAGGGCTATTTACGACAAATACGGTAAAGCCGGATTGGATAACCAGGGATTTCACCATTACAGTGAAATGAATACCGAAGATATCATGAGTGATTTAAACTCCATCTTTGAATCGGTATTTGGAGGCGGATTTGGAGGTTTTGGAGGTTTTTCAAGGAAAAAAAGGAAATATCCTCTTGATGAAGAGATTGATCTTGTTTTGGATTTTGACGAAGCGGCTTTCGGATGCACAAAAGAGGTGGAATACGACTACAAAGTAGCCTGTCAAGAGTGCGGCGGAACAGGGGCGGAAAACAGAGAACTTCAAACCTGTGACGAGTGTGGCGGAAGAGGTCAGGTGCAGTACAAACAGGGATTTATGACATTTTCCCAAACATGTCCAAAATGTGAGGGAACCGGCGAAATAGTGGCAAAAAAATGTCTTGCCTGTGAAGGAAAAGGCTACCTTGTCAAAAAAGATACAATCGAAATCGATATCCCCGAAGGTATAGATGAAGGCAACAGAATCCGTGTAAGCGGTAAAGGAAACATAGACGAAGGGGGAAGAAGAGGCGATCTGTATATCGTAATACATGTCAGAGAAGATGAGCTTTTTATAAGACATGATGATGACATTTATATAGAAGTCCCCGTATTTTTTACACAGGCGGCACTTGGAGACAAGATAAAGATACCGACTCCATGGGGAAAAGAGACACTTGAGCTGCCTATCGGAGTCAAAGACAAACAGCAGTTTATCTTTAGAAACAAAGGTATAGCCAATGTTCATACAAAACAAAAAGGAGATCTGATAGCACAGGTAAAGATCATATATCCGACAAAGCTAAACGAAGAGCAAAAAGAGCTTCTTTACGAATTGCAAGAGTCGTTTGGTTTTGAAAGTGCGCCCCATCAAAAAAAGTTTGAGGGAACATTTGACAAGATAAAAAAATGGTTTAGTTAGATATTTTTATTATCAGAATATTTATTGACAATTTTTATATAAAAATGGTAAAATTACTCTTAACATCTTTCCGCGGGAGGGAAAAATTTTGAAACTTTATTTAAAGATAAATAAACTTTTATTTATAAGTTTTATATTATTTACTTCATTTATATCTTTAGATGCAAAAAGTCAGGATATCAAAACAGATCAAACAACAAATTTGATTATAGACAAAGGATTTGATACGGTAGTAGAAAATTGTCTTACCTGCCATCCTTCGGATATTATTATCAATAAACCAAGAGATAAAAAAGCATGGCTTAAATTGATAAGATGGATGCAGACAAATGTAGGTTTATGGCAATTTGAACCGGAAACTGAAAACCTTATACTAGATTATCTTTCAAAAAACTATTCTAAAAAAGAGAAAAAAGATTTTATACCAAATTTAAATTTAAATAATATCAAATAAAAAATTCATTTTTAAAGCAGGATAGTTTAATAAAGTATAAAAAATTTGTTATCATTTTTTATGGTTAACTTTTTTTATACTTTTATTTGATAAAATAAAATAAAAATCCATCTAAAAGAATCTTTATGAAAATAAGAGTACTCTATCTGATTGTAATATTTGTTTCTATCATCTCCAACTCTTTCGCAATAGAGATAAAAGAGCTCTATCCTGTATATACTTTTAAAGGGAATTTCAATAAACTTATAGTCAATGATATCTACGCTTATATCAGTAATCCCAATGAAATAACAGTAATTGATACAATAGCAAGAGAACTCCAAAGTGAATATAAACCGCATTACAACAAAGAGATTCTTGATATTGTCGTAACAAAGGATAAATATGTATATATTTTACATAGAGACGGAGTAGAAACCGTAGATTTTTTAAAGCCTGACACTCCCTATTATATAAAATGCCTCTGTCTGCCTCACTCAATAGATCTCAAAAAATATAATTTATATAAACTCTACCTTTTGGAAAACAAAGATATTATCTATATTAACTATGGAAAAAGTGTAGAAAACAGCTCCTATCTACCGATAGATATATCATACCGGTATGAACCGGTCATAAAAAGAAATGCTGTAAAATCATCCTCTTATGACATAATCTCTTTAAATTCATATCTGCTTGTACCGACAAAATCCGGTTTTGAGATTTTATCATTTACAGATGATTCAATTCCGGTTGTCATAGGTTCATATAAGCCGTCATCATTTGGCAATATAAAAGCATTAAAATATGAAAACAATAAAGCCTATTTACAGTATGATGACAAACTTGATATTGTAGATCTGAGTTATCCTCTATCTCCTCTTCTTACAAAAACTGTTTCAATAGAGGGAAAACTTTTATCTGTCAAAGAGAACCTGCTTTTTACCGCCTCAAATTCCATATTGAAAATAACAGATATAACAGATTTGGAAGATATAAAAACAGTTCTTCAAAAAGATTTAAAAAGTGAGGAGATAAAAAAGGCTGAATTTTACAATAATTTTCTTTTTATTCTTACAAAAGATAGTTTTGAGATATATTCGCCTATAAAAATTCCCTCTTCCAAAAGTGCGCTTGAAGAGTTTATAAAAAGACTATACAAAAATATATTGTTAAGAGAGCCTGATCCTGCCGGATTTAAATTTTGGAAAGATGCTCTGAAAAATGGAATGAGAGGAAAAAAAATCGTAAATTTCTTTTTTAACTCCCAGGAGTTAAAAGATCAAAATTTAAATAATGACGAATTTCTAAAAAGAGTTTACAACACCGTCCTTAGCAGAAATCCAGATACCAAAGGCTATAACTACTGGATGGAACAATTGGATAAAAACATGAGCAGAAAAGAGCTTGTCGATCACTTCACTTCAAGCAAGGAGTTTAAAACACTGGCAAGAAACTACGGAATACAACCATAGGAAGAGAGCCATCTGCTTTTTGATTTCCACTCTTTAAAAGAGTAATCTTTGTCTTTTACTACTTTTGTCCAAAAAATTCTTCCCGAATTTCTCCATGCATCCAGTAAGATACCGCTTTCAAAAGGTCTGTTTTTGGCAGTAACAACTATAACATTATGTTCATTGAGTTTTCCTCTGTTTGCAACCGCCCAATGAAAATCAAATGTTTTAAATTTTTTGCATTTTATATATCTCATCATATCTTCAACCCACTGATAACACAAACCTTTATCCCTCAATCTGATATTTACCAAAAAATTATGAAACTGGGGAGGATATACCAAAGAATACTTTTTGGCAAGATATACAGGATAAGTAACAGCTATATAGGCTAACTTTTGTGCTTCGGCTTTATTTGTCTCAGAAGAAAGAGATATAAGATCCCTTTTTAAATTTTTAAGTTTTTTTCTATCTTCTTTTGATAATTTTACAGATTCTATATCTCCTTTTCGCATTTTTACAACCGTTTTATATTTGACGGAACATCCGCTGACAAAAAAAAGAGAAAAAAGCAGTAAAAAAAATATTCTTCCCATAATCCTCATTAATAAACTCTTTATTACAATTATTATACCATATCGCAAAAACAAAAAGGAGAGAGATGAAATATCCAAATTTTTTTGATAAGATAGAACCGATTGTTATGAGAGATCCGTTGGCCGATTTTCTAGGTGCCTGTGAAGAGGGAATTATAGAGTACAGCTATGTCGATGCGGTAAAATTTGCCGGTCATTCATGCCCTACCGTTGCAGGTGCATACCTTATGACAAAACTGGCTCTTGAAAAGCTGTATAAAAATGAAACACCCGTAAGGGGAGAGATTAAAGTTGATGTAAAAGGCGCACTGGACGAGGGAGTAGAAGGCGTTATAGGAAATTGTGCCGCTTTTATAACAGGTGCCGCAAATGAAGGCGGTTTTAAGGGAATAGGCAATAAATTTGGCAGAAACAACAAACTTCATTTTCAGGTTGATATAGATGGGGATTTGAGATTTACAAGAATTGATACGGGTAAAAGTGTTACACTCTCTTACAACCCTTCAAGTGTTCCCGCAGATCCGAAACAGGCTTTTTATATGCAAAAGATAATGCAAAAAACAGCAACAAAAGAGGATAGAGAAAATTTTAAAAAACTTTGGCAACAAAGAGTAGAGAAGATTTTAACAAACAAAGAGATATGGAAAGATATTATAAAGATAAAGGAATAAATCCTTTATCTTTAAAAGAGTGATGCTCCAAGAGCCTTTTTGACCTCTTCACTCGCCATAGATATATTCCAAGGCGGATCCCACACCACTTCAACTTCACATGACTTAACATCATCTATTCTCTCCACCGCATCTTTTACCCATTGGGTCAACATCTGATGCAAAGGACATCCTCTTGTTGAGAGAGTCATTGTTACTTTTACATTATTCTCATCATCTATATCAGCATCATAAATAAGACCAAGTTCCACGAGATTGAAACCAACCTCAGGATCTATAACGGTTCTTATCGCATCATAAACCTGTTCCTTAGTTACTTTAGCCATTTAACCAAACCCCTTTATTTTTTTCCATAAAATAACATAAACTTCAACGAATATAAAAAATAGCCGGTTGAAACCAACAACAGTAAAATACCCGCTTTAAACAAAACAAAACTTCCTAAGAACAGAGCCAAACCGCTTACAGCCATTCCGACAGAAGCAAATCTAAACTCCATATCAGCCTCTTTTTTGGGAAACATCTCATGCAACATCGGAACTTTCTCTTTACCCACAAGAGGAGAATATCTCTCAAACCAGACCAAAAAAGGGATAATTTTATAAAGATGACCTATGATCAAAAAAGTAAAAAATCCCATAAACAAAAACCATCCCGAAGTCAAAAGAAGATTTTCACTGCCTATCATCAGATATAAAACTCCAAAAATCCATGAGATAGCCAAACTGCCGTATCCGACAAACATTGATTTAGCCCAGATATCATTCTCTTTTCTGACTCTCATTTTATATAAAATATATACCTGATAAAGATATAAAACCACTGAAATCAAAACAGCCAAAATACCGTATGCCCTAAAAACACTCTCTCCTATAAAAGTTCCCAAAAGTATCAAAGATATCCCAAGAGTCATCATATAAAAAGCCGCTGTTACCGGCTTTTCGTCAAACCCGTGCGCTAAAGAGAACATAGGAAGAAGCACCATAGAAAGACCCATTATCGTAAGAGTTACATAACCCCCGGCAACCAAAAAAGCATGACTGCCAAGATAATCTGTTATATCAGCCCCTTTTAAACCGATAAAATTAAGAGACATTGCAAAACCTGCCAATATACCTACTGTCAAAAATATATTGGAAACTATAACGGCTTTAACTGTCAGAGAAAAATTTTCCACCTTCTTCAATGTAAAAAAGAGATCCGCCAAAAAAATCAACATAGAGATAATAACGGCTACCCCTCCTACCGGTACCAAAGAGGGATAATAGGCAAAACCGTACGCCATCATCAAAGTACCTACCGCTAAAACAGGCCATATAAGATAATAAAAATCAACGCTGAAATGTCCTACTTCCAAAACAACGGGAACAAGCTGAGCCATAGCACCGAATATTATCATCATAACAAAACCGAGCAAAAAAAGATGTAACCATCCTATAACCAAAGCATCGGCATGAGAAAATTCACCCGGCATAAAAAGCAGAAAAAGAATTGCCGCAACATAGATAATACCCCCTATTATAAAATAGGGAGCTATCAGTTTAAAAGGAGGTGCAAATTCTCTTGAAACATTAAACATAAACTCCCCCTATTTTTTGTATTTAACCATGACAGCTAGAATCATTCAGATTTGCTTCTTCACTTTTTCCTTCTTTGTAACTAAAGATCAGTTTAACTCTTCCGTCTTCCATATTTTCAGTATCTATATCATAGTTTTCACCTATTTTATTAAGCAATCCCATCGGTTTTTTATGATTTATCATGATCAACTTTTTATTTGGACTGTCTATCAACTTCAATCCCGCCATTGCATTTACCATCGGCTCCGGAGGACCGCATCTTGAGGTATCAAACTGATAATAGGTAATTTGGTTGTCTTCAAATGTGTAAAAATCAACAGTAGATCCTGCAACTTCAATTTTTTGCATTTGTGCTCCTTTATAAAAATTGTGTGACTATTTTATGACAAAAAAGCCAAATAGTCATTGATCACTGTCAAAAAAAAGGATAAAATTTATCTGATTTAAAAGGAAATATTCCCGTATTTAAATACGGGAATATTAAGAAGCAAAAACTATAGCGATTTATATGCCGCTACATCATTTTCATTGTAGTTTTTTATACCGTATTTTTTACAAATTCCCTCAAACTCTTTGGAGAATGAGAAGAGATAAAATACCTGATCTTTTGTAAGCTTTCCACTTTTAAGCTGTCCTACCCAATAATCAAGACCTCCTTGATCCGGCATTCTTCCAAGAAGTGTGGTATAAGCTCTTTTTACATACTCTTCATCTGAAAGATTTAGATTTTTAAACTCTTTACTGACAAAGAAGCCTCTTGATACCCATGTCGCTGTTTTACCGTGATCTACCAACTGACCTACCCAATAGTCCAATCCTGCCTGTTGAGGCGTTCTTGCAAGAATATTATTGTACAGTCTTGATACAAAAGCACTTACGGAGTTTTCCAAAACCTGCAATCCTGCAAAATTATTTGCCGCAAAAATATAGTTTCCTTTAGCGGCAGTTGCTACTGCCAAACTGTTGGTTTTGTAACTTCCTCTGAGTTTTGGTGAAGAGGGATTTGAGATATCTATCATTTTGATACCTTTGTGATAATCAGCCACATAAGCATATTTACCGCTTACACTAACACCATAGGCATAACCGTCAGTATTATAACTTCCTTTTAATTTCGGATTTGAGGGATTGGAAACATCTATGATAAGCAAACCTTTATCATAATCCGCCACATAAGCATATTTGTTTTTAACTGTTACAGAAAAGGCGGATCCTTCCGTATCAAAAGAACTTACGATAAAAGGTCTTGAAGGATTGCTTATATCCACTATATGAAGTCCGTCATAAAAACCCGCAAGATATGCAAAATTATTTACTACTGTTACAGACTCTGCAAATAGATGATCTGCATTTAAACTGCCCACTACATAAGGCATAGAAGGATTTTTTACATTTACCACCTGAAGACCAGAAGAGTGTGCCGCTACAAATGCATATCCATCTTTTACGGCAACTCCCATAGCCGAACCGGCAGTTTTTATAGAACCCACAAGCTTCGGCTTGTGAGAATCCTTTATATCTAAAATCTTAAGCCCTCCGTCGTATGCTGCCACATAGGCATAATTTCCTTCTATCGCAACAAAAAAAGCTTCACCGTCTAGTTTGTAACTGCCTAAGAGTACAGGAATGGCAGGATTAGAGATATCAACTATTTCAAGCCCGTAATTAAAATCCGCTATATAGGCAATATTGTTTTTTAAAGTTACATTCCATGCCTTTCCACATGCGTTATAAGCAGCTACATAAACAGGATGAGACATATTTGAAATATCCAAAATAGTTCCTGAACCATTGTTTGCAAGATAGGCATATTTGCCATCTATCGCTACCGCATTTCCGCCTCCGCCACTGCTGTAACCGATGGCAGTATTAAACTCACCTGTCAAAGTCGGTTTGTAAGGATTGGAAACATCTACTATTTTCAAACCGCTGTCATGATCTGCGATCAATATATAGTGATCTTTCATTACCAGTTTATATGCTTTGATTTTGGAATAATTTCCTATCATTTTGGGAGCAGAGGAGTTTGAAACATCCAAAACCTGCAAACCTGTGTAATAATCAGCCACATAAGCCAATTTTCCGTTTGCACTTATAATTATACTTTTTGCACCTACATTTTTTTCCTCTTCCGTAAGAGGAGCTCTTGATTTGACACTGTTTGTAAAATTGCCTATTTTTTTAGGTTTTGCCAAATTTGAAATATCTATAATCTCTACACCGTTACTAAAGTCGGCTATATATGCCAATTTACCTTTTACAGCTACACCGTCGGCACGACCTGCCGTATTGATTTTTCCTATCAGTTTGGGAATGGAAGGATTGGAGACATCTATTATTTTCAAACCGCTGTCACCATCAGCCAGATAGATAACAGAATCTTTCATTGTAAGCGCCGTTGCTATCCCGCCACTTTTATATTTACCCATCAAAACGGGATGCGCCTTATCTACAATATTTACCACCAAGAGTCCCGCTTTATCTGCTGCAAGATAAGCGATATTATTTTTTACAATAACGGATTTAATATAATTATCCGTATAAAAAGAACCTATCAATTTTGCTTGTTTAGGATCTTTTACATCAAAGATTTGAAGTCCGTTAGCAGTGGCGGCATATATAATATTTCCTTCACTTCGGATATCATTATATATTCCGCCAAATGCACCTATTTTATTCAGAGCGATTTTTGCGTCGCTAAAACCTGTGGAAAAAGCTACAAAAAGCACCACTAACCATTTAAGAACACTTCCAACCATTTTGTTCCTTTATATAGAGAAGATCACAATCTAATTATATCTTAAAAAAAGCAAAAGTTTTATTAAAAAACAAAAAAAATCATTGTAAATATTTTTAATAAAAATAATTTAATATATATTTAAAATAAATACAGCTATTTAAATGTATATTTTAAGGTTAAATAATATATACCGAATTTCTTCCAAAAAAAAGCAAATAATTTTAATATATAATAATTCAAGGCACTTAAGCTTAAATGCCTTGAATATTTTAAAGTTCGTTTACAAATCCCTTTTTTACCAGAGTAGAAAATTCTTCGGAATTTAGAAAAATATCTAACATCTTATCCATTTTCATTCCACTTTCAAGTTTCTTTTTCCAATAATCTATACCCTCTTTATCGGGTTCTCTATCCAAAAGCGCCCGGTAAACAATGGTTATAATCTCTTCATCGGAAATCTTTTTCTTTTTAAATTCATCCGAATCAAAAAATGATTTGGCAATATTTTTTGGAGTTTCTATCTTATCCAAAACCAAAGATGACCAATAATCCAGACTTTCACGATCTGAAGGTCTTTTCAAAACCAGCTGATAAAGCCTTTCTATAAAAAGTTCCGCTTTCTCTTTATCCGTATAATTGTTAATACCGTATTTTTCACATATATCTTTAAATTCATTTGAAAAAGCAAATTTATAAAAAAGTATATCTTTTGGATAGCTGTTTTTGTCAAGTATCTCCTTCCAGTAATCAAGACCGCTTTTTTCAGGGATTCTGTTGAAAAATGTTTTATACAAAATCTCTACATACTTTTTACTGTCTATATTTTTAGAACCAAATTCCGGCAGTTTTATAAACTGTTTGACTACATAAAGAGCTGTTTTGTTCTTGCTTTTAAGCTCGTTCTCCCAGTATAAAAGACCCTCATCATCCGGTTTTCTTTCCAAAACTTTTTTATAGAGATTATAAACAAATGTTTGAATCTGATTGATAGATAATTTTATCTTTGCTTCCAAAGGAGCAGCATTTCCGTTTTCGTTGAATGCCACTATACTGTAAATATATTCTGTATCCGGCTCCGCTGTAGTATCAACATAGCTGCTCTCATTTCTATCCGCCGTATAAATAAGTTCTTTGTTTCTGTATATTTTATACTTTTTATCATTTTTGTCACTGTCCGTCCAGCTTAGTTTTACATTTAAAACACCTTTTGGTTCTGCTTTAAATGCCAAAGGAGAAGCCGGTATATCCTGACTGTAATCTGAAATCTGAGCTTTTATGCTGTCACCCATGGAATCACCGTTTTTATTTGTCGCTTTTACTATATAAGTATATATGGTTACATTATCTTCCAGATTTTTATCCGTATAAGTTGTTACATTGGCTTCAACAGTATGAATCAATTTGTCATTTCTAAAGATTTTAAATCCCTCTTCGTCGTCACTGTTATCACTCCATGTAAGAACAATCTCTTTATTATCCTTTACCTTGGCAAACAGATTTGTAGGAGGCTGGGGAGGGTTTTGAATTATTTTAACATAAATGGAGACTTTTACACTGTCACTTATAGAATCTCCATCTTTATTCGTAGCTTTAACCATATATGTATAATATCTGTTTGTTTCAACATCGATATCGACATATTGGGTTTTATTGGCTTTAGTCGTGTAAATCAGCTCATTATCCCTGTAAATTTTAAATCCATCTTCATTATCACTGTTGTCGCTCCATCTTAAAATAATATACTTGTCACTTTGCACTTCTCCAAAAAGATTTGTAGGAGGGATTATCATCGTATCTCTATCCAAAGTTGTTGCCTGAGCTTTTACAGATGTGGAAGATCCGATATCATTAATCGCTTTTATCTCATATTCATAGAGTGTTCCGGGCATTAAATGAGTATCTAAAAACATTTTGTCATCGGGTAATGCGGTATATATCAGTTTTTTGTCTCTGTATATCTCAAAACCCTCTTCATTATCACTGTTGTCGCTCCATCTTAATTCAACCTCTTTATCACCGTTTGCAACAGCCGTAAAATCGGAAGGCGCGTTTGGTTTGGAAAGAGGATCTTTTTTGGTTTTTACTTTTGCCAAAACAGGTTTGGATGCCCCTTTTGAATTTACAGCCACTATTTTATATACATAATTCGTATCTGCTTCAAGCTCTTTATCTATAAAAGATGTGTGCTGATTATCCAAAGTTGCTATCAGTTTTCCGTCTCTGTATATTTTATATCCCCTTTCGTTATCCGAATTGTCTTTCCATTGCAGTTTGACAACTTTTGCACTCAAAGGATTTACCCTGAAATCAACAGGAGGATTTGGCACATTTTTGTCTATATCAAAAGTCATGGCTTTGGCAGATGCAAAGATGGAAGCACCCTGTTCATTAACTGCTCTTATCGTATATCTATATAAAGTATTTGGTTTTAACTCTTTATCTGTATAAGATGTTTCATCGGCTTTTGCCTTATATATGAGAGTGTCATCTCTGTATATTTCAAAACCCTCTTCATTGTCGCTGTTATCGCTCCAACTTAGATTTATTATACTTTCACTAAAAGGTATAGCAACAAAATCCGTTACAGGCAAAGGCACCGTCTTTGTGATTTTTACCTTCACTTTGTCATAAGCCGAACTGCCTTGTGAATTTACAGCCTGAACCAGATATGTATATAAGATATCAGTTGTTACATCTTTATCTATATAGAAATTTACATCAACAGAAGTTGTAGTAAGAAGTTTGTCATTTTTATATATCTCAAAACCATTTTCATTTTCAGAATTATCATTCCATACCAGTTTTATAGTACTGTCATTGATAATAACAGCTTCCAAAGCGGTCGGAGGAGTAGGAATCGTATCCAAAGTTTTGATTTCTATGGAAACACCCTCACTCTCTCCCGCTTTATTGATTGCTTTTAGAGTATATTTATATGTTTTTGCAGATTCTACCGTCCTATCCGTAAAAGATGTCATATTTTCAGAAAGATATCCTATAACCATACCGTCTCTTTCTATCCTGAAACCATCTTCGTTATCGGAATTGTCTTTCCAACTGAGTGTTACAAAATTGCTCTTTATCTTATCAGCCTTGAAATCACTAGCAGATGCCGGAACAGACTGCAATGTTTTTATAGTTATCACATCACTTGAAGAATCTCCGCTTTCATTAAAAGCCTTTACCTCATACGCATAGGAAACTCCGCTTTCCAATCCACTGTCATTAAAATTGACAACATTTGCTTTTGTTGTTTTAATCAACTTGGAATTTCTAAAGATTTTAAATCCCTCTTCAACATCACTGTTGTCATGCCAGTAAAGTTCTACAGAATTATCAGTGATATTTTTGGCAGAGAGAGAAGTGGGCGGAGCCGGAATGGCTTTTATGGTTTTTACATCTATTTTTTTGGATTTGGAATCTCCCACCTCATTTGATGTTTTTATCTCATAGGTATATGAAGTATCGCTTTGAAGATTTTTATCCGTAAAAGTTATCTGATTTTTATCAAGAGTTTTTACAAGAGTACCGTCTCTAAAAATTTTTATCTTCTCTATGGGCTTTATCTCACTCTCCACAGGCATATCCCATAAAAGAGTCAATTGATCATCTTTGATATCTTTTGCAGCGAGATTTAAAACAGCATCAGGAACCTGAATGATTGTAAAAATCGATACTCCGTTTGAAAAATTTGACAAAAAAAGTTTGTTATCATCTATATATGTATGCAAACTCTTGCCATTAATGGTAATTTTTTCAACTATACTCATATTTTTGGGATCTGAAATATCTATAACTTTCACTCCTTTGTCATCATCCGATACAAAAGCAAAACCGTTCCATACCTGCACATCTTTGGCCTGACCGTCCGTATCAATACTTCCGATACTTTTTGGATTATTAACATCGCTTATATCAACTACATGAAGACCTTCATCTCCGTCTGCAATATAGGCATAATTACCTTCCACTTTGACACTGTAAGAAAAATCTTTTAGTTTTATCTGAGAAATTTTTTGAGGGTTGTCTCTGTTTGAAACATCTATTATAACAAGACCGTTATAACCGTCTGCTATAAATGCATAATTGCCTTTTAATACCACATCATTTGCATTTCCTCCGGCATCCAAAGTTCCTCTGACAGAGGGGTTGGAAGGATCTTCTACATTAACTATACTCAAACCGGCACTGCCGTTGGCCACAAATACGCAACAATCTTTCAATGCTATGGCTTTGGCGATACCACCGGTATCGACAGAACTTATCAAACTCGGATCTTTGGAGTTTGAAACATCAAGGATAAGAAGCCCTTTATGATTATTGGCAACAAAAAGAGTAGAATCTTTTACAACCACATCATTTGCAATACCGTTTTGATAATATTCCCCCAACAACTTGATATTGTCAATATCAGAAATATCAGCTATCTGAATACCGTTATAATCATTTGCGATATAAGCTTTTTTATCCACTATTTTTATCTTCTTTACCAAAGAAGCCATATCAAAATAAGAGACATGTTTTATATCATAAGGTTCGGAGATATCGATAACACAAGGCTCTTTGTTATTCAACAGATAAATAAAATCTCCATTTACTTTTATATCATAACAGTTCCTGTTTGACTGAGACATACTGTCCACCAAAGTAGGAGATTTTTTATTTGTTATATCAACAACCTGTATATCGGTACCGTTAGCAATATATGCATAATCTCCTTTTATATCCACAGCCAGACAGTAGCCGTTTGTATCAAAAGTTCCTACCAATGTGGGATTATTCGGATCTGAAATATCTACTATCTGCAAACCTTTACTGTTTGCTATATAAGCATAGTTTTTATCAACTTTTATATCATTGCATTGTCCGTCCATTGCCAGATGGGCAATAGAGATCAATTTGTTGGGATTGGAAATATCCACTATATCAAGCCCGTCAAGAGTAGAAACCACATAAGCATAACTGTTTTGAATATCCAATGCCGTAGTATATCCGTTTATCTGAAAATAATTTAATATTTTTGGTGTTTTGGCAGAACTGACATCAACTACCGCCAAGCCTTTTTTACCAACGGCTATATAAGCATAATCTCCGTCTATTCTTACATCATTTGCTTCTGCTTTATCATTTACACTGCTGGTTTGTAAAAAATAGGTTTTACCCTCAATAAAAGGTTTTGAAACATTGGATATATTAACTACTATAAGACCATTTGAGCGACTTGTCAAATAGAGATAATTTCCTTTTATATCCATTTTGGCACTTACACCGATATTATTTATATATGATATCAACTTAACATTCTTTTTATCTGTAACATCAAAAATTTTTAATCCGTCTGTTGTAGATATAAAAATATTATTATCTTTAGAAGTTATGTTTTTCAAAGTTCCGCCAAAGGAGGTTGTCTTTTTTAATTTTATATCATTTTGTGCAAAAAGATTTCCTAAGATAGATAAAAGTAAAATCAAAACTATACTTTTTAATTTCATTTTTGCCCTTTGTTATTCAATTATTTTTATTATATAATAATATCGGAAAATTATATCAATATTTTAATTTCTGTAAAATTAATCAGGCAATAATTATTCTATATTATTTATTTGTTATTTTATATATCTCTTTAGCCTCTTTTAGATCTATGATATGAAAGCCTTTATTAAAATCTGCCGTATAGGCAAAATCACCATTTACATCTACTCCAAGAATGCCGTACAAAGGAATATTTGCAACAATTTCAGGTTTTTTCAGATTACTTATATCTATCTCTATCAAACCGTTATACAGATCAGCCAAAAAAAGTTCATCTCCGACTATTTTCAGATCATGAACATAACCTTTTGTAGAAAAAGATGAGATGATTTTCAAATTTTTAGGATCCTTTATATCCACTATCTTCACTCCGCCTTTCCCGTTTGCTACAAAAAGATGATCACCTTTCAAATCCATGTTATATATCTCGTTTTCCACTCTGAAAGATGAGATAAATTTTGGCTTTTTAGGATCTTTTACATCTATTATCTTCATCGTAGAATCCAAACTTGCGACATATACGATATTTCCATTTGCCACTATATGATCCGGTTTTATATCAAGCTTATACGAAGAGATGATTTTGGGACTGTTTGGATTTGATATATCAGTTATATTCAAGATACCCTCACTGTTGCCTATATAAAGATAATTTCCCTCTTTAAAAAGAGAAGATACCGAACTCTCCGTACTGAGAGAACTTATGACTTTGGTTTTGTT